>Ga0207112_1197_pt1 | contig 13194 bp, 11 predicted proteins | sample Alteio_BWMinHeat_72_FD_153549 | JGI IMG/M metagenome (GOLD analysis project Ga0207112, IMG submission 153549) | Enriched cells from forest soil in Barre Woods Harvard Forest LTER site, Petersham, Massachusetts, United States -... | ecosystem: Environmental > Terrestrial > Soil > Temperate forest >...
TTCAACGCCATCTCCACTGCTGATAATGTAGCCTCAGCCAACAGCAGTATTAATGAAGCACTAGCGATGTTCTCATCTGCAGAAACACCTGTACTGGTGGTGATCAGTGAAGAGGCGGGTAAGAAAGACTACGACCGACCCACTACCATCAAGGCGTATCTCAATTATTTGAAAGATCAAAAGAAAAACATCAACAGCATTGAGAGCATAAAATTAGATGGCGCTGGAAAAATCACCGAAGTCGAATTAAGGAAGAATAATTAAAATCAAAATAGCCATGAGTACTATCAAATTTCTGTCTGTATTGTTGACTGGCCTCTGCTCAATAAGCAATTTGTCTGCCCAGACGGATAACATAAGCCCTGCACGAAAGCAAGCTATCGACTCTCTTGCCCTGGAGAAAGTGAGAGACTTGAGTAAATACATCAGCATCATTGGCAATAAGAAGACGCAATATTCAGAAGCGAACCGGGTGATGGACAGGGCCGAAGAACTTTTTGCCCCCGAAAGCGAAATGGGTGTATCTGCATTAAACAAGAAGGAGGTCACTTACTATAAAGTGCGCAAGTATTTTGAACATTTAATAGCGCTTAATTATGATCGTGTAAATATTAGTTGGTACAATATCCATTATATCAGTGACCTTGAAAAACAACCGGACGGAAGATATGTTGGTGTTGTCACCATCTATCAGCGTTTTGAGGGTGAGTCGGAAGGTGGCTTGAAATACAAAGACACTACCAAGAAAGACATCACGATTTACGTAGAGCGAAAGAAAACGCAGATGCAGGGGCGAACGGTGGAGTTCTGGGATGTACTGTTAGGAGATATTCGCGTGACTGAAACCAGTAAGTAATAAGATTTGCAATTGATAGTCACCAAGGAACAGGTTCATTTAAACACCATAAAATGGGCGTTGTTTCTCCCGCTCGCTTTCCTAATCTCTCTTTTATCCATCCCCGTTCGTGCCCAACTGGTTGGCGAGCTGGAGGATGAAAGTAAACTTTATGCCCAGTCCAAGCAGGTCAACCAATTTTTCAGAAGGTTTAATGGAGAAGAAGATGAAAAGGGAAACCGGTACTACCCTGCGGACAAGCAATACCGAAGTGCGAAACTGAGAAAGAAATATTTAGGAATACTATTCGATGAAAGTAATTCAGGATTAAGTCTCCCGCTGAAAAAGGAATTTTCAGAAAATGTATTATCCAACCCCGAGACAGCCATCCTTGATTTTCATGGTGGAAATTGGTTTGCTGAAGTCAATTCCATTTTTCAGATGAATGGTACAGAGAAGACGATCACCTTATATATGGAATTGGAAAAAAATCATCTGGGATATAAATGGGTTATTCACAAGGCACATGCGGATTGGTTGGACCTCTACTACGCACGTGATACAACCAGAATTGGGCGTTTTCTCCACCCGATGAGTCACGAACTTGATTTCATGAACCTTCGAAAAGCGTTTGCGCACAACGACAGCCTCAGCCAATTCACTGTAAAACATTTTAATCCGGATCATCTTTCTGTCTTGTTATATGAAGCAAAAAAAGGAACCCTAAAATTCAAATCGGTGATTTCTGTACGATTTCATTTCTTTCAGATCAACGGCTGGTATTTCGAAATTTCAGACTTCAACCGATCCGGATACAATACGGGATGGTTAATCTCAAATCTCGTTAAAGTGAAAAACGAATCAGAAAAAGATATTGTCAAAAGATATTTATATCATGCAACGAATTAAGCTGTGCATTTTCACAGTTACTTTTGTTCTTGCTTTGGCTGTTGGCGCGAACGCTCAAAAGCAAAAACCGAAATCACAAAAATCGGTTAAGCCGGTTAAAGCTGTTGAGTCCGCACCTGCCAGCTCCACAACAGATCCCGCTGCGAACGAAAAAAAAGTGAAGGACATCGTCACTTTTTTGGAATTTGTACTTAATACACTTGGGAACAGCAACACTTCAGCACGTGATAAGGATGTGCTTATTACAGAAAGTTATTCCAAAATATTTCGGGATGCCAAGGTTCAGGTAGAAGATGACCTCGATGAAGAACGAGGAGTCATTACAAACAAAGATGTAGTCGCCTATATGAAGGATATTAACTTTTTTTTCAAGGACATTAAGTTTGAATTTGTCATTGAAAAAATAGAACAAGGAACGAACGCCGACAACCAAATTTTCTATAAAGTATCGCTTCATCGGAATCTAAGCGGCACAACATCTGATGGCAAGCCGGTCAATAATAACCAGCCCCGGTACATTGAAGTAAATCTCAATCCAAAAGATCAGGATTTAAAAATTGTAAGCATTTATACCAATGAAATCAATGAGAAAGATGCGTTACGAAATTGGTGGAATCAGTTGTCGTATGAATGGCAAACCTTGTTTAAGAAGAAGTTTGTTCTTGCCGATAGTGTAACCCCTGGTGACATTAAGAAAATTACCTCCACAGAAGAATTGGATTTGAGCAATAACCGTTACATCCAGTCCTTTGAGCCGCTGTCGCAACTGAAGAGCCTCAAGATCCTAAACCTATCCAATTCGACTATCAGTGACTTGACACCCATTCGAAATTTAACCGATTTGATTGAACTCAATTTATCGCACACACTTATTCACGACCTATCGCCTCTAAAATACTCAAGCAATTTGTTGAGACTAAATATCAGCTATACGGTGGTCAATGATATTAGCATTGTTCAGCGAATGCCAAAGCTACAGTATGTTGATTTGAGTTCAACCACCGTCAACGACCTTAGCCCTCTTGCCGGACTGGGTGACCTGACACAACTGTCAGTCAGTGCCACCAAACTCTCGGACTTGTCACCCCTGGAAAATCTGACACAACTCTCTGAACTAAATATTTCAAAAACACTAGCGCTGGATTTGTCCCCGCTAAAAGGTTTGAAAAATTTGAAAAAACTTATATGCGACAGTACATCCGTTCAAAATATCAACGTCTTGGGCAGTCTTGCCAGTTTAAAGATTCTGCAGGCCAATTATACCTTGATTTCGGATCTGCAACCATTGCATAAACTGACGCATTTGGAGAAAGTTTATTGCGATCAAACTCCTATCAAAAAAAGTGCTGCGGATGCCTTCATGGCAGCCAATCCAGAAGTCCTTGTAGTATATGATTCCCACGACTTGAAATCATGGTGGGATGCCCTTTCATCGGATTGGCAACAGGTAATTAGTAAGACTGCAAAAATCAGTATTGATCCGACCAAGGAAGAATTAGCAAGAGTTGGCAACATTGATTCAATAAATATTAGTGGGCGTGTGCACATTACCGACCTGGAGCCACTTCGTAAATTTCAAAAGCTTGGCGTTGTAATCGCCCGAACGACCTCTGTTTCAGATCTGTCGCCAATCGAGGATCACCGAGAAATCAAATATCTTGATATAACCGAAACTAGGGTGATGGATCTTGCCCCATTGGCTCAATGGAAGAATCTTAAAGTTCTGAAAGCTGATCACTGCAAAATCGAAAATATTGACCCCTTGAAGAAAATAAAGAGTTTGCAAAAAGTGTATGTCGACGATGCTGGTGTCATTGACATCAATGCTCAGGAATTTCTGCAAGAAAATTCAAAGTGTCTTTTAATTTATAAGACAATCCATCTCAATCGGTGGTGGAATAACCTCTCCGATAATTGGAAGGATGCATTGAAAACCGAGATAAAGGATACCACCAGAGAAAGTTTTCACTCTCTGATAGAACAAGAATCATTTCATTTGAAGGATGCCCCTGTTAGCGATCTTTCAGGGGTAGCAGAATTTATAAGGCTCAAGGAGTTGCATTTTTCTGGCACCTCGATTGCAAATATTAGTCCCATTGATAATCTGAGGTTACTGAAGTCTTTGCATGTCTCGAACGGACCCGTTCAGATTACGGAGTCACTCAGCCAACTAACCGACCTGGAAGACCTTGACATTTCAAACACACCGATTGAAGATTTGACAGTAATATGGAAGCTTCAAAAACTCAAAAGCCTCAACTGCGCTGGAACTCAAATTAAACGGATAGAGGCTGTTGAGAAATTGGAGAGCCTTGAATTTCTTGATTGCTCAAATACCAACGTGAGTAAGCTCGGCGCCTTAGATTATCTTCATTTGAAAACATTGAAGTGCTATAACACCAAAGTTTCAAATCGGGTGATAGAGAATTTCAAGGCTAGTCATCCTGAATGTAAGGTGATTTATTACCGGTAGTGCAAACCAACGACGCGTTAGATATTCAAATCATGACTGATTCATAATAGATTTCTTGTTCCTGGGAGGAATTCAGAAATTCAATTTCAAACCGGTTGATTACACCATTTCCAGTAGCGTATACTCGATCGTCAGACGTATTTGAAAACCCTTGTAACCAATTCCATATCATCGAAAGGTTTTCTTATACAGTCCACCGCGCCGGCGGCAAGCATTTTGCTGTATTCCTCATGACTAAATAAAGCGCCCGTTACCAGGATGACCGGTATATCTCTGGTCTCAGGATTGGCTTTTAATTGTTCGATTAACTCAAGTCCATTGAGCCCAGGCATTAACCAATCGGTTATAATCAGGTCAGGCCTTTTTGACACTGCCATGTTGTAAGCTACTCGACCCGTAGATGCCGGTATGATGTTGCAAAAAAGATTTGCGTCCTGAAAAAATTCTTCAATTAAATCAAATGTCAACGGTTCATCGTCAGCCACTAAAATAGTTTTTCTTTTTTTGGTTTCTATTTCCTTGACTTTTGCAACTACAAGTTTAGCCAGTTGAAAGCACGAGTAAATGTTACGCGATACTTCATGACTGACAAAATTCATTGGAGTGATTTCTTTCCCGTAAAACAGAGGTCTATGGGGAATGTAATGTTGATTTTCCATCCTACGAAATTTTAATTGGGTCGTTCGTTTACGGTGCTCCAGTAAGAAGCTAACGAGCCAATCTTTTTCACATACCCTTCAAATTTATCTGGCTTCACAACATAGCTGTTCACACCTATTTCATACGCTACATGTATGTCGTTATGGTTTTTTGACGAAGACAAGACCACGATCGGTATTGTCCTGGTCTGTTCTGACTCTTTGAATTGCTTGGCAATGGCCAATCCTCCTAAACTAGGCAGAGTCAGATCGAGAATAATAAGTTTTAGATAATCCTTAACAGGTTCACCCCATTGAGTCTTGTTGTTAAAAACAAAATCAAGGGCGTCCTCACCATTTGTAAAATGTTGATAGTGTAAGCGATCATTAACATTCATGATTGAATAGAGAGTCAGTTCGGAGTCATCCAAACTATCTTCTACCAATAAAACATCGACACGTTTTTCTCTCTCTGCCACGGGTTAGTTTTGGAGAGAAAGGTAGTACCGGTAACCACTGACAAAAAGAGTAATAACAATGAATTGTGTGTAGTTATTTAAACTACATCTTGATTGTACCACCTCATTCCACAAGGTTATTTCGAAGCGCGTAGCTGGTAATCTCAACATTTGATTTCAACTGCATCTTCTCCAACACACGAGCGCGATAAGTGGCAACGGTGGCAGGGCTGATGGAAAGTTCGGAGGCTATTTCTTTTATTTTTGTTCCTGATGCTATCATCCTCAGAATCTGAAATTCTCTATCGGATAATCGTTCGTGGGGAAGCTTATTACTTTCCAGTTCGAATGAGTTAGCCAATTGTTCGGCCACAATCGGCGTAATGTATTTTCCACCGTTGTAAACCAGCCTTATTGCCCTGACTAATTCGTCTGCCGCCGATTCTTTTGAAACGTATCCCAATGCACCCGCTTTAATCGCGCGCACGGAGAACCTTTCTTCAGGATGCATGCTCAGTACCAGCGTCTTTATTTCAGGGTTTGTTTGTTTCAGCTCTTTCACAATCTCCAATCCATTTTTTCCTGGCATCGATATATCCATTAATATTATGTCAGGGAAAACAGTCTTCAGGCAATTGAGCAATTGAGAATACCCATCGGCTTCAGCCAACACCTCAATGTCGCTTTCTTCTTTCAGGATCTTTACCAATCCCGAACGTACCATCGAGTGATCATCAACAATTAATGTCCTGATCATAATTTTATAAGTTATTATTTGTTGGAATCATGATCGAAACTTTGGTACCCCCGCCTTTGGCTTTACCGATAAAAAATTGCCCTTGCAGAAGTTGAACCCGTTCTCTTAAACCAATGATGCCCAATGATTTTGAGCTACGTATTTTTTCTTCCTCAATTCCTTTTCCGTTATCTAATATCTCCAAAAACAAAACATGGTCTCTAAAATCAAGATAAATCTGAACCAGATCAGCAAAGGCGTGACGCGCGACATTCGTTAAGCCTTCCTGTACAATTCTAAATAATGCAATGGATAATTCCTTTGTCAATTCAGGCTGCTCGTTTGGTAAATGAAGGTGGCACTTGATCTTGCTACGTTTTTCAAATTCCAATGACTGCCACCGGATGGCTTCGAATATTCCCAGCTCATCCAAAACTTCCGGTCGCAATCCCGAAGAAATTTGTTTTGCCGAGGTGGCTATCTTATCAACAGTTTTACTGATGGATGTAAATTCGTCGTTGATCATTTGCTCGTTCACATTTTTTCCTGCAGTGAGTCTCTTCCGCAGCATAGCAATATCTATTTTCAAGGCCGTGAGCACTTGGCCAAGTTCATCGTGTAGGTCGCGTGCGATATTCATTCTTTCCTCTTCGATGGATATCTGGTGCCTGTTTACCAGCAGGCGCAGTTCCTCATGCGATTTTTTAAGTTCTGAAGCAAAGAGGTTTTTTTCTTCCTCAATTTCTTTTTTGCGAATAGCATTGATAATCGCTGCCGGTAACCTTTTGAAACTGGACTTCAGGATAAAATCATCGATTCCTTCTTTTAGGCATTCGAGCGCCAGTTCTTCACTCAATACGCCTGTCACAAGAATAAAGGGCACAGTCATGTTTTTTTCTTTCAACATGCGAAAGGCTTGTACTCCATTAAACATGGAAAGAGAATAATCCGCTAGGATAATATCCGGACTAAAATCATTTACTTCCTTAAGAAATTGATTCTTATTGTCAATTCTTCTGGACATAAATTTCATTCCAGCCTCCGTCAACTCGTTTTCAATCAACTCAACATCATCAGGATTGTCCTCCAGAAATAGAATTTGATAGACGAACGGTTCTTTCGTATTCGCCTCTTCAACCAACAGATCGCTCATTTTTTCACTCATGTGTTAATAAGTTTTTCTTAGTGGACGTCTCGGCTAGAAATACAACCATTCATTTGAATGAACACTGTTCTCGCCATATCATGATTAAACAGGTTTTTCATTCACCAGACTCCAATAAAATGCCAACGAGCTTATTGTTTTTACATAGTTATCAAAGCCCACTGGTTTCACGACATAACTGTTCACTCCTAATTTATAGGCTTCCGCGATATCTCGTTTCTCGCGAGAAGAAGTAAGAATAACGACAGGCAAGGTTCGCGTACGTTCGTCCTCTCTGATCTTTCGCAAAACTTCCAATCCATCCAGCCGAGGTAATTTCAAATCCAACAGAACGAGTTTGAGTTCATTTTGAACTTTCTGTCTATCGTATGATTTTTTTGCAAAAATGAAATTCAACGCTTCAACTCCGTCTTTCAAATGAAGAAGATGAAGAGCCTTGTTCCCTTCCGTAATTGCGTGTGTTGTAAGTTCGGTGTCATCAGGATTATCTTCCACCAGAAGCACATCGATCAGGTCATCTTTTTCCATTTAAAAAGGTTTAAGCGAAAAATAAAATGTAGCACCTTGCCCCTCTTTACCTTCAGCCCACACGCGGCCTCCATGCCTGATAATTATTCTCTTTACGATTGCTAATCCTACCCCGGTGCCCTGGTATTCCTGTGGGTCATGAAGACGCTGAAACACACCGAATAACTTGTTAGAATACTCCATATCAAACCCAACTCCATTATCCTTAATATAGTACTGAACCTCGCCATCTTCGGTCGTGCAACCAATTTCAATCAGTGGTTTTTCTGTCTTGTTTGAATATTTAAATGCGTTAGATATAAGATTTACTAAAACTTGTTTGATCAGCGCAATGTCGCCCCGTGCTTTGGCGAGCGAGTTTACGGTCACAGTCGATCTTCCTTTCATTTCGTTAAGTTCGTCCAGTACGGTATGAACCAGTTCATCCATGTTAATTGTGGTAATCTGGATATCTTTCATTCCAATTCTGGAAAGCGTCAATAACTCATCAATCAGGCTACCCATTTTATTTACGTTCCTTCGAACATTGCCCAGCAAACGCTGCCCCTCACTATCCACTTTCACAAAATATTTAGCAAGAAAAATGGCAATGAACCCGTCAATCCCTCGCAGTGGCGCGCGTAAATCGTGTGAAACGGAATAAGAAAATGACTCAAGTTCAATGATACGTTGTTCAAGTTCCTCATTCAGGCTTTTAATTCTCACCTCCTGTTTTCGTTGAGCCGTAATGTCGCGGGCTGAAGCAAATGCGCCCAACACTTTGTCTTTTTCATCGCGGTACACAGAGGCATTGTAAAGTACATCTCGAAGATTATGGCGAATGGTAAGAGGGGAATCGGCCACGAATCCTTTCGCAAAAATTTGCTGGTATCCTTCTCGGGCCTTTTCAGGCTCCGTAAAATAATCGGAGAAGTCAGTACCAATAAGTTTTTCCCTCTCAACGCCTGTAGCTTTCACCAACGCCTCATTAACGTCTGTAATTTTTCCTTCGGGACTGATCGCCACCATAGGGTCCAAGCTGGCTTCAATCAAACTTCGGGTATATACCTGTTGTTTTTTGATTTCTTCTTCTGCTTGCTTTCTATCGGTGATATCACGAGCAGAGGCAAATGCACCAAGAACTTTTCCTTTTTCATCGCGATACACAGAAGCATTGTACAAAACGTCGCGTTTGTTATGGCGGATTCTTAATGGTAAGTCGGCAACAAAACCTTCGGCAAATACTTTTTGATAACCTTCACGTGCTCTTTCTGGTTCAGTAAAATAATCGGAGAAGTCTGTGCCTATGAGTTTCTCCCTGTCGACATCAGTTGCTTTTACCAGGGCTTCATTTACGTCAGTGATTTTCCCTTCCGGGCTAATGGCTACCATAGGGTCCAAACTCGCCTCAATCAAACTACGCGTATATACCTGTTGCTTTTTGATTTCTTCTTCTACCTGCTTTCGGTCGGTGATATCACGCGCTGATGCAAACGCACCGAGCACCTTCTCCTTTTCGTCGCGGTAAACTGAGGCATTGTACAAAACGTCTCTTTTGTTATGCCGGATTCGCAATGGTAAATCGGCAACAAAACCTTCGGCAAATACTTTCTGGTAACCCTCCCGCGCTTTTTCTGGCTCTGTAAAATAATCAGAGAAGTCGGTGCCAATAAGTTTTCCGCGATCAACATCAGTTGCTTTTATCAACGCTTCATTTACGTCGGTAATTTTTCCTTCAGGACTGATCGCCACCATAGGGTCCAAACTCGCTTCAATCAAACTGCGGGTATATACCTGTTGTTTTTTTATTTCCTCTTCCGCTTGTTTTCTGTCAGTGATGTCCCGAGCCGAGGCAAAAACGCCCAGTACTTTTCCATTTTCATCGCGGTAAACAGACGCGTTGTACAAAACATCTCTTTTGTTATGTCGTATTCGCAACGGCAAGTCAGCAACAAAGCCTTCCGCAAAAACTTTCTGATAACCCTCTCGTGCCTTATCCGGTTCGGTGAAATAATCAGAGAAATCAGTGCCGATAAGTTTTTGCCTTTTGATGCCAGTTGCTTTTACAAGCGCTTCGTTTACGTCCGTGATTTTTCCACCAGGGCTAATGGCAACCATCGGATCCAAACTCGCTTCAATCAAACTTCGTGTATAGGCTTGTTGTTTTTTAAGTTCCTCTTCAACCTGTTTACGATCTGTGATATCACGAGCTGATGCAAATACTCCCTGAACATTTCCCTCCTCATCTTTAAATACAGTTGCATTATAAAGTACATCCGTAATTTTACCCGACACATGTCTAATTCCCAGGGGATAATTGCGAACAATTCCTTTATAAAATGCTTGCTGATAAGCTTCCTCTGCTTTTTCAGGCTCAGTAAAATAATCCGGGAAATGGGTTCCAATTAATTTTTCTCGCGGCACACCTGTGACTTGCACCGTAGCTTCGTTGACGTCCGTAATCCTTCCATCAGGGCCTTTTGTGATTTGTGGGTCAAGACTGGTTTCGATGAGTGATCGCGTATAGGCCTGGATCTTTCTGAATTCTTCTTCCGTCTGTTTCAAGCGCGTAATATCTCGCGCCGCGGCCAACACCCCAAGTACATTGCCAAGATCATCTTTATAAACGGAAGCATTGTAGAGCACATCCGTGAGCTTGCCTTTCTTGTCAATTAGCGTAAGCGGGTAATCCGCTACAAAACCTCTAGCAAACACTTGTTGATAACCTTCGCGCGCTTTTTGTGGTTCAGTGAAATAATCAGAGAAATCAGTGCCGATCAACTTCTCGCGAGGAACACCTGTTGCTTTTACTGACGCTTCGTTAACGTCTGTAATTTTCCCCTCCGGGCTTATCGTTACCAGGGGGTCAGGAGATGCCTCAATTAAGCTTCGCGCATAAGCCTGAGTGATCTTAGGATCGCCTTCTTCAAATTTTTGCTCTGAAATCTTTCTAACAGCAAGCCATGAGTAAACTACATTTCCAATCTGAATCGGGCCAACACTCACATCCACCAAAAACTTGTTCCCGGTTTTCTGAACGGCATACAATTTAGAATCTGGTCCAATCCGGTACACCTTAGGTGAAATGAAAAACGATTTGCTCCCGTTCTTAAGCTTTCCATGAATTCCAGGAATCAGTGAATCAATCTCTTTCCCTCTTAAAATTCGTTTGGTGTAGCCAAATAATTCCGAGGCAACATGGTTGCATACCGCTATGCACCCGGATTTATCTAAAATAAAAGTAGGATCCGGTGCGAACTCAATAAAGGTCTTTGATTTGTCTGGCCCAATTGGCTTTAGGTTTTCCTTCCTGGGTCTCGTTCTAACAGATGGAAATTCAAGTGTGCTTCTTTGACTCATCATTTTCTCATTTTGATTGATCTATTTATGATCAAAAAACCTTGAAAAATAAAAATCGATTAAAGCGTTTTACTATGAATTCGACAAGGTGAAACTACTAAACAATTTTTTCAGAAAAGTTTTTCTCAATTAATTTTATTTGGATTATTCGACATGCGTTATTTTTTGAGCATATCCGGCATAAATTGTCGTTGTATTGTCGTTAAAATAATGACAACTGGTAGTCGCTTGTGACCTTTTTGCTAAAAATTCCAGACTACACTCGGGATAAAATGGAGAGCGCCTGAGACAACCATAAAAGCATTTGTCCATTTTCGAATACATTTCATTTGTAAAAAATGAGTCGGTAAATCTTCTCCCTAAGGCACGCAATTTGGTCTGTGCATGCCCAATAAAACAAACCAATCCGGAGAAACCGCCAGAATTTCAACGATCATTTTTCATAACTAAAAGTTATTCCTTACAACTGAACGAAAATTAAGTTTCGCTTACTAAACCAGAGTTAGTTGAAATACGTCAAAGGCAGCATCATGGCAAATGAATTAATTCATAACATAAAAAAAAGAATGGGAGCGCCAATCTTCATTTTCTTAGTTGCCGTTCTATTTCTAATCCTGATCATTGCATTCAATAAGACTTTTTGACTTAGACATTGTTAGATTAATTGGCGTTGCGTTCGATCGGTTCGAATGCGTTATGGAGTAAGCGCTAAAAAAATATTTAAAAAGCGGTTATTAGCCATTTCCTATTCATATCTGCTTCATTAAAAACTGAAATGGTAGAGAGCCTTCCCTTTAATACGTCTCGCACTTTCTCCTCACTGAATTCAATTCCATCAAAAAATAATTTTTGGCTCTCATTGATATTAACGATGAACTTAATTGCATCAGCCAGCTCGTCAAAAATCCTGGCCTTTCCGATAGGAGTTAAGGCTTTGTCGGAGACCTCATTTACTATGTATTGCATTTTACTTTTGAGAGCGAATGGCTATTAGTAAAATTTTAAAACTGGCTAACGTTTGAATGAGTTTCTCCAAGACATCAGCATCACTTGTTACCAATATGACTTTACCGTCATCGAATATTTTGTTCCTTAGCGAGTCAAGGTATTTGACCTGATCATTGATAAAGTCAATGTCATTTTTTTCAATATCTTTCATTAAGGAGCTATAAGTTCAAAAGAGCTAAAAGTAGAAGCATTACCATTACACAGCCGATTATTAAAACTGTTGTCTCATATTTTCGACTATTAATGTGTTTTATTTTCATGGGCCAAAAGTACAGGGCGATTTTTTTATGTGATGTAATTCCTTTTCGGTTTTATTTGTCGTTGAATTGATGATATCAAAAATTATTTCTCACTGCCGTTACATAAAACTCCAGAATGCTAAAACTATAGGTAGCTTTACACAAGGAGGTACCTCAAGCCAAGAAATACACTTCAGCTGAGACGGATTTAAGGATGGAATGTTGAGAAGGTTTACAAACTAAGTAAACGGGGAGTTCCTAGTGGAGCTGAAAAAATGGTAACACATCACAGATGCTGAAATTTGTCAGGGATGAAAAGGGTGAATTAGTCTAGTCCGCTATAGTGTGGGTGTTTTTCGTTCCACTAATGTAAAACATCTTTGGGGTGATTATTCTCATTTTCATGTCTAAATCAAATCCACATATAGGATTGAAAATAAGGCCGATCGTAATTCGGCATTAAAGGGGCATCAACCCGAATTTGGGTGTTAGTTTGTTTTTCTGTAATTCAATACTGCCCAACTATTCAGGAACACAGCCATTACAAAAACAACAAGGAAGTCAGGCAGGATATCACGAAACCCGCTTCCTTTCAAAACCACTAAACGCATTACGTTGATCATGTAGTTCACCGGATTTACTTTAGTGATCATCTTCGCCCACGCTGGCATGCTGTCGATGGACGTAAAAAGTCCGCCCATCAAAACAAAGATCATTACAAAAAAGAACATGAGAAACATGGCCTCTTGTTGTGTGTTGCAAAAGGTTGATATCAACAAACCAAAACCAAGCACGGCCAAAAGATAAACGGAAATGAAACTGTACAACACCAATAAATTTCCTTGTGGTACAATATCATAAATCAG
>Ga0207112_1199_pt1 | contig 13071 bp, 12 predicted proteins | sample Alteio_BWMinHeat_72_FD_153549 | JGI IMG/M metagenome (GOLD analysis project Ga0207112, IMG submission 153549) | Enriched cells from forest soil in Barre Woods Harvard Forest LTER site, Petersham, Massachusetts, United States -... | ecosystem: Environmental > Terrestrial > Soil > Temperate forest >...
GCTGATGTATCTGCTCGGGGCAGTGGTGCTTTACACCGGGTTTGTGATGGCGGCAAAGGACGATGGAGAAGAATTCGACGGGGAAAAAAATCGAATCGTCAAGTTAGTCCGTAAACTGATACCTGTAAGCGGTACTTACGACGGAACAAGGTTCTTCATCAAAAAGGATGGGAAACGCCAGGCAACTCCATTGCTCGTAGTCCTTGTAGTACTTGAATTGACAGATGTCTTGTTCTCATTAGATAGTGTCCCAGCAGTCTTCTCGGTATCCCGAAACGTGCTCGTTATCTATGGCTCCAACATTCTTGCAGTCCTTGGACTTCGTTCACTCTATTTTCTTCTTGAGCAAATGCATGCTCTCTTCCATTATGTAAAGAGGGCCGTGGGAGTGATCTTGCTGTTTGTTGGAGTGAAAATGATCTTGCCGCTCTTCATCCCTCATTTCGAGATCAACATTGTCGTTTCGCTCTCAGTCATTGTCGGGATACTGCTTCTCGGTGTTCTTGCATCGTTGATCTTTCCCGAAAAGCGGGAGAAAACTTTGCAGCAGTAGCCTGGCATCGTGAGCACGATGACCGACATTTACAGAACTCGTCGTATTTTCGATGATGCCCATTTGCTCTCTTGTTCTTGATCTTATCATCGACTGAACACAGATCGATGAATTCAACGATCGTAAGAAGGACTACAGCCGAGAGAACGTATCGCTGGGTCGCTCTTGCTCTGGCAGCGATCATTTACTCCTGTACGCTAACCTATCCGTTCAACAACGACAACGCCCTCTATGCATATATGGCCGATCTGCTGCTGCATGGAAGATTGCCATATCTTGGTAGCTGGGATCAGAATTTCCCCGGCGTACTTCTCGTCCATGCAGCACCGCTACTCATTGGTTTGAGATCGCAGTTTGCATTTCATGTTTGGGATGTGATCTTGCAACTCATCTCGAGCTACTACATTTTCCAAATTCTCTCGAAGCTGTTTGACGCAAGAACAGCTCTGCTCGGAGTGCTCCTCGTCGCTCTCTACTATATACAGCAAGGACTCTGGATGGCAGGGGAGCGCGATACTTATGCAACGCTGCTGACACTTGCTGCTTTCTATCTCACCATTGATGGACATAGCGGTAACAACAGGTGGGCTCTGATCGGATCACTAATAGGTCTCGCAATTCTTTTTCGACCCACATACGGTCTCTTTGCGATCGGTTATCTACTCTGGATCATCCTTGACAGAGCAGCTCCAATCAAGAGCAGGCTGAGTTTGGCCGCAAAATTCTCGATCTCGGTTGCATTACCAATTCTGCTGCTCACTATCATTTACGCCCTCGCTGGTGGACTAACTGATCTCTGGCTCGCGGTCATTCAGTTTAATTTCAAGATCTATAGTGGTCATGGAGAGCAGTTCTCTTTCTTTGATCCGGTTAGATTCTATGCGATCAGTCTTCCAGCCGTAGCAATTTGCATTTGGGCCTGGTGGCACGAAGGTTCGAGGCGCCTTCTTTTGCTTTGGGCCATCCTATTCTTGTCGAGCGTAGTCTCGCTCATTGTGCTGTATCGTCACTCTGTCTATCATTATCACCCGGCAATGGTGCTGTTCCTGATGATGAGCGCGGTGGGCTGGCAGTGGCTTGCCGAACGTGTTGCTCGTGGGAGAGCTCTTGTCACGCATTTGTTGATCGCCATCGTCGTTCTCTTTTTTACTTTCCAGACATTACGTGGAAATACGATCCAATACGTTCTGCGTGATCTCATCGCTGGCAGGATCCATTCGATCGACAGCATGTACGCATACTTCGAGGGCTCACCAACTTTTGGCGAACTCGTGCAGCGCGAGGTAGGGGAGTACCTCAAGCAGCACACTTCTCGAGGCGATGTTGCGCAGATGTTTGGCCCATATAGCTTTCCTCAATACTTCGCACGGCTTACCACAGCATCCAGATTTCAAACTGCTCACGCGATTCTCATGCGAGGTTCCGGTGATTCGCTCCAGCCCTTTCAGAAAGAGTGGAGGAAGGAATATCTCGCCGACATGCTACGCAACAAGCCTGTTTACTTCATCGTCTGCGACGCTCCTGAAGCGTTCAGGCAATACTATGGCGGATTGCTTGGTCATGAAGTTCTGGCGAAGGACTTCACGGAATTGTCCGATTGGCTCAATGACCACTATCATCGCGACACCGTCATCGGCGCATTTACGCTCTATCGCTCGAACCAATAGTCGCTCGTAGGTTGTATCTTCGCAGCGTTCACCAACTGCCCGTTAAAGTTTGCTCGTCTCTATTGTCATACCGATCTTCAACGAACAGGAGCTCATCGATGAGCTGCTTCGTCGTGTCACGGACTCTATGGACGCGCTGACAAGCAAGCACGGACTCGAAACAGAACTTATCCTTGTCGACGACGGCTCTCGCGACGCTTCCGCACCGCTGATCCAAACTGCATCGATCGACGACCCGCGCATCATCCTCATTTCGCTAAGCAGAAATTTCGGACATCAAGCAGCGCTGCAGGCAGGACTCGAACACGCTACCGGCGACGCAGTCATTCTCCTCGACGGCGACTTGCAGGATCCGCCAGAGCTCTTCAGCGCACTCGTCGAAAGCTGGCAGGCCGGATACCATGTCGTCATCGCCAAGCGCCGCTCTCGAGCAGAGCGCGGACTTCGCCTCTTCCTGTTCAACAGCTTCTACAAAGTTCTCGGACGCTTGAGCGACATCCCGATGGAGCTTGACTCAGGTCACTTCAGTCTTATCGATCGCCAAGCACTCGACAACTTTCTTCAGCTTCGCGAGCGCAATCGCTTTCTGCCTGGACTTCGCACCTGGGTCGGACACAAGCGCGGGACCGTACTCTACGATCGCGACGAGCGCGCCGCAGGTCAGCCGAAGATGACGCTCTCGCATCTCATGAAGTACGGCTTCGACGCGATCTTCAGCTTTAGCTTCAAACCACTTCGCGCGATCTGGGCGCTCGGATTTGTCGTCAGCACGTTCGCAATTCTTTACGCGCTCTACCTCATCGCGCTTCGCGTCTTTCATATTAACGTCGTGCCTGGTTTTACTACGCCTACAGTCGCTATACTTTTTCTTGGCGGGGTGCAGCTTATTTCGATCGGCATCCTTGGCGAGTACCTTGGTCGCATCTATGATGAAGTCAAGCAGCGACCGCTTTACATTGTCGGCGACATCATTCGCAGCGGCGCTAGTCAGTACGCGAAGACCAACCTCGGAGTCAAGGCTGAGTGAAGAGAGCTGAGTTCGAGGCCCTGGGCGCGGTCGAGCGCGAGCATTGGTTCTATAAAGGCAAGCGCGATCTGGTCCGCTATTTTCTTCAGCGCGAGACTGCTCCAACACCCGACGACATCATCCTCGACGCGGGCGCCGGCACTGGAGAGCTCGTTCAGGAATTGCGTACTCAATTCGGCCACACCGGACCGCAAGTTATCGGCATCGAGTATTCCGAAGAAGCTAGGGCCTACGCCAAGGAAGCCAACGGACTCGATCTTACGCCAGGCTCCATACTCGATCTTCCGCTCGCCAATGACCACGTTCTCATCTCCTGCGCACTCGACGTTCTCGAACACGTCGAAGACGACCAGCGCGGACTCACCGAACTCATTCGCGTCACCAAGCCCGGCGGCATCATCATCATTAATGTCCCGGCTTTCAAAGCACTCTGGAGCGAGTGGGACGTATCGCTCGGACACTTCCGCCGCTACTCTATGCCAATGATGCGCGAGCTCCTTGCTCCTCATCTTGCAGCACACTCCATCGAAATCGTCGAACTCAAATACATTAATAACTTCGCCTTCCCGCTCATCCTCGGCTACCGAATGTTCCGCAAGATCCTCCCTTCCGACAAACGCGCCGAAGACAGCATCCCCGCAAAACCCATCAACGACCTGATGCACACCCTACTCGTAGCCCCAGCAAAATGGCACTGGTTTCAAGCACCCTTCGGAGTCTCCATCTTCGCTATCCTTCGCAAACGCACAGGCTAGGGACATGCAGAATCAATGTAGCGTAAGCTTTAGCTTGCGACCCAAGAATCTCTCCGTTCGCCTACGCGTGTGTAAATTAATTGCAACCCCCCAAAACGCGCCAAAAACGCCAATTCCGTTATTCGACAACCCGTGCGTGTATAAACTTTTTTCATAATTCCCCCCACAGGCCACTGACCACTTCCCCGGCCCCGCGTGTAAATACGAAATTCATAATTCTTATTCGCACAGAAACCTTTTCCCGAAAATCCAAAATTCTTCTAGAATCCTAGAGGCGTATTGAGCGCGTGATGCGTAGGGTATGGCGTCCCGCCATACCTAAGGTGGGGCAGCAACAATCCTGCGGCGTGTCTGACCTCCCCGTCGATGGATTCCCCAGCTCCAGCGGAGCGACATATTTGTAGCCCGGGGTGGAGTGCGAAGCACGGAACCCCGGGGTAGATGCGAAAAAAAATCTCAGAGCTCCGTCAGGAGCGGCATATTCTGAGAATGTGAGGCTGCATGAAAAATATGCCGCTCCTGACGGAGCTCACGATTCTACTACAACACCTACCCCCGGCTGACGCCGGGGGCTACAAATATGTCGCTCCTATCGGAGCTGGGGAATAGGCGAGCTCCTGACGGAGCTCATGATTCTACTACAACCTCCACCCCCGGCTGACGCCGGGGGCTACAAATATGTCGCTCCTATCGGAGCTGGGGAATAGGCGAGCACCTTCTTGCACATTCGACGAATGTACTAATCATCAATTCCCTTCCCCTTAAGAATTTGCTGCAAATATTTTTCGACCCTTGACTCCCGCGTCTTGGATTGTTTGGCTGCAGAAAAATAGAGATTATATGCTCGTTGACGTCCTGGTGTTAATGCGTGAAACGCGGCTTTCAGGGCAGGAATGTCATCTAATTTACTTTGAAACTCTATAGGATAGATGAGATCTGTATTCTTTTTGTAACTCACTTTCAAACCGGCTGCTTCCACTTGAACGGCTTCTTGAATATAGGCTTTCAGGATGCTTTCCATCTCAACGATTTCTCCAACATGGGTGAACCGAATCTGGCGCCCCGCTTGCACATTCTTTGTCTGCTGGATGAGAATACCTTCGGGATCATTTAATAGGGCACCCTTGACAAACAGAATTGCACAGTATTCTTTGAATGCGTGTATTAGAACGATGTTACTCTTCTGCGACGTGTAGCAGGGAACACCCCACTTCAATTCTTCGGTCAGCCCACAATCAAGAACGATCCTTCGCAATTGCTCCAGTTCGTCCTTCCACTTTTTGGCTTTACGAAAATAAAAATCAACCTTAGGATTCAATCCACTCTTTGTCATAGTCTCCTAATTGTTTAAATCCTGAGCGAGCCGCGGAACCCCCTGGCAGCATAGTAAGAGTCTGCACCGTTGTGATACACGAAGACTTTGCCGTAGCGGAAATCAGCGAAGATGGCGCCTCCGAGTTTTCTAATATCAGAAGGTGTTTTTACCCAACTCGATGTTTTTGTATCAAAAGCCCCAAGCTTCTGGAGCTCTCGATATTGTTCTTCCGTTAAAAGCTCAATGCCCATGGCAGCAACCATGTCGATAGTAGTGTTATCCGGCTTATGTTCTTTCCTAGACTCCAGCGCTTCGCGGTCATAACAAACACTTCTGCGGCCTTTGGGACTTTCCGCTGAGCAATCATAAAAAATGTATTCGCCTGTCTTTGTATCATAACCTACAACATCCGGTTCACCGCCGGTTCTTTCCATTTCACCCAGCGACCACAGTTTCCCGGTAGCAGCTTCTAACTTTGAGTGTACTTTAGCCCACTCGAGACCTTTGTGGCGCTTCACGTTTTTCTCAAAACGAGCTTTTAAGGTGCTGAGTAGTTCTACGCGTTGTTTTGGTGACAATTCCTTTTTCATACTATTATTGATGAACGGAAATGATTTTTCTATCCGTTGGTCTGAAGAACCACGATATTGCAGTCAGGAGTAGAAGTAACAACGCGGGAAGTATTTCACTCACGGATTCACCCGACGCGATGTGTGAATATATCGCCCCCGTCGTGAGAAAGAATAAGCCTGCATAAGCCCATTCCTTTAGCAGGGGAAATTTAGGAATAAGTAATGCTACAACTCCCAATAGTTTCCAAATACCGAGTAGTGTTAGAAGATAGATGGGATAGCCCAAATGCGTAATCATATCTTCTCCTCCAGCTCCCGCTTTCATTTTGAATAACTGTGCTCCTCCGGTTGAGACCATGCCTAATGCGAGCCAGATCGTAGAAACCCAATAGATAATTTTATTTCTCTTTGACATAATGTTCTATTTGAGTTTGCTTACGACGTCTTGCAATCGGTTATGTGCCATGTTTACGCCTTGAGCAAAGGGTAACTGCAACACCTGGTCTCTGAGTGCAACCGATTCATAAATCGAGTGCATGTTCAGCTTACTGGTGTTGTCAGTGAGTTTTTCAAATTCTAAAATCTCAAGCTGGACGCCAAAAGGGGTATTCTCCATTTCAAATGTACGCGTGATCTTCCCATTCGGTATAAACTCATGGATCACCCCATTGGCGCGAAATACTACGTTGCCCTTAGCGTCTGCTGTTTCAAATTGGTAACTGCCGTGCTTTTTATTTTCAAGTTTCAGCACGTTCGTCCCCATCCATTGCCCAACAATGTCGGGCTCGACATACGCTTTAAAAAGTAAATCCAACGGCAGATCAAATTCCCGTGTGATCACTAAGTCCTGTTTGCCGTCTTCGGCATTGACTCTGGTTTTTTGTTCCATGGTGTTCTACGTTTTGGTTTTGCGTGCTTTCATTATGGCTTCCAATTTATTAAACCTGTCATCCCACATCTTGCGGAATGGCTCAATAAAGTCGGCTACTTCCTTCATGTGTTTTGCATTGATGTGATAGTAAATTTCCCTGCCGGTTTGTTTTTGTCCAAGCAATTCACACTCGGTAAGTATCTGCAAGTGTTTTGAAACGGTCGGTCTGGCTGTGTCAAAGTGTGAGGCGATCGCACCTGCTGTCATCGATTGCGAAGCAACCAAAAGAAGGATAGCCCTCCTTGTCGGGTCTGCTAGGGCTTGGAATACGTCTCGTCTTAAATTCATCGCGTAGCCATTTGACTACAGATACGTCATTTGGGAGATGTTGGTTCCGAGGTACAGCCCCCTTCTCCTAAATTTCTTGTGCTTACGAAGGAAGCGCAAGAAATTTGGGAGACGGGCGGGGGGATGAGGGCGATCGGGCAAGCAGCCCGCAGCGCTAACGAGCAGAAGCTCCGCAGGCCGCTGCAGCCTGCAAGCCCCGCCGCCCTCACCCTAAATCCCTCTCCCACTGCGTGGCGAGAGGGACTTTAAGGATTGTCTTTTTTAAACTCCCCGCGCGAAACTTCGCTGGCCCTGATGTGAGTTTGAAACATTCTCAAAAAATAGTTCTCAACCTTTGTAAGTCAATGGCAAGACGCACTTCTCCCGCTTTGCTTAAATTCGCTCGAGATGGTCGGCACGCACCGACCCACACCGAAAAGATGCTTTGGCAAGCCTTGCGCGATCGCAGACTGGATGGTTTGAAATTCAGACGCGAAGCTTTGGTAGAAGGTTACCTCGCAGACTTCTATTGTGCGGAGCATCGCTTGATCGTAGAAGTCGATGGCGACGTTCACAATCTTGAAGAAGTTAAAAAGCGTGACACTTACCGACAGCAGCGATTAGAACAAGCAGGCTATCGCGTGATGCGATTCACTGCGGATCAAGTGTATGGCGCACTAGGATGGGTCACGGATGCGATCGTGGAAGCATGTCGAAAGGGCTGAGAACAGCCCCCTTCTCCTAAATTTCTTGTGCTTACGAAGGAAGCGCAAGAAATTTGGGAGAAGGGCGGGGGGATGAGGGCGATCGGGCAAGCAGCCCGCAGCGCTAACGAGCAGAAACTCCGCGGGCCGCTGCAGTCTGGACTTGCCCTAAATTAATGGACAGTGGATTTGGTTGGTCGAGGAGCGCAATCAGATTCACTATGAGCTATCGCAAGTTTGATGAGGAATTTAAGCGGAATGCGGTAAAGTTGGTCGAGTCCGGCCAGACTTCCGCTCAGGTCGCGCGGGATCTTGGCCTGCATGTCAATCAGGTTTACGAGTGGTGCAAGCGCTTCCGGACCGAGCCCTCGACGCATGGCAATGCCGCGCATAACCAGGACGAAGTGACGCAGCTGCGCAAGGAACTCGAGCGCACAAAAATGGAGCTGGACATTTTAAAAAAAGCGGTAGGTATCTTCTCACGGCCGGAAGTGCCTCGCCGTCCATGAGATACCAGTTTATCTTCGAGCGCCACGTGCGCTATAGCATTCCGAATCAATGCCGGGTGCTGGAGGTCAGCCGTGCTGGCTACTATCGTTGGCGGCGTCATGAACTCCCAAAGCGTCAGCATGAGAATTGGGAGTTGCTCAAGCGCACACGAGCGCTCTTCAAACTCTCGCATGGTCGTTACGGGAGTCCGCGCATCACGCACGCCTTGCGTCAGGAAGGGCACTCGTGCTCACGCAATCGCATCGCACGGCTGATGCGGCAGGACCATCTCCACGCCAGACCACGGCGGCGCTATTGTAGAACAACACTGAGCGATCACCGCAAGGCCAGTCCGAACTTACTCAACCGATGCTTTGCGGTCGCACTGCCGAATACCAAATGGACGTGCGATATTACCTTTGTGCGGGTACAGCAGCGGTGGCTCTATGTCGCGACGGTCATGGACCTATGTACGCGGAAGATTGTAGGACTGGCCATGCGTAGCGACATGACCGAGCGGCTGGTCATCGAAGCACTCGAGCAAGCGATCGCGCGCCAACAGCCCGCATCCGGACTACTCGTGCACTCTGACCGTGGTGTTCAGTACTCGTCGCACGCGTATCGTCACCTGCTCCGGCAGCATGGGTTTCAGCAGAGCATGAGCCGGAAAGGCAATTGCTGGGATAACGCACCCATGGAGAGCTTCTTCAAGACGATGAAGGTCGAAATGATCTATGCACGGACGTTTGCTTCCATGGAAGAAGCCAAGCAAGCTATCTTTGAATACATCGAAGTCTTTTACAACCGGCAGCGAATGCACTCGGCACTCAACTATCTGACACCGGATGCCTTTGAAGCCTTAAGTAACCAAACAAATCACTTGCTCCTAAACCGCGAATCCACTGTCTACTAAATCGAAGCAAGTCCAGTCTGCAAGCCCGACCGCCCTCACCCTAAATCCCTCTCCCACTGCGTGGCGAGAGGGACTTTAAGGATTGTCTTTTTTAAACTCTCCCACGCACGCACGATGCGAGTGCGAATCTGAACGCAGATGACGAATTTTCTTGCCCCCTTCTCCTAAATTGCTTTCACTGACGAAGGAAGTGAAAGCAATTTGGGAGAAGGGCTGGGGATGAGGGTGGTGGGGCAAGCAGCCCGCAGCGCTAACGAGCAGAAACTCCGCGGGCAAGCTGTAGACTGCAAGCCCTGCCGCCCTCACCCTAAATCCCTCTCCCACTGCGTGGCGAGAGGGACTTGATGGATTGTCTTTTTTAAACTCTCACACGCACGTGCGAAGCTGAACGCAGATGACGGATTTTCTTGCCCCTTTCTCCTAAATTGCTTTCACTGACGAAGGAAGTGAAAGCAATTTGGGAGAAGGGCTGGGGATGAGGGTGGTGGGGCAAGCTGCCCGTAGCGCTAACGAGCAGAAACTCCGCGGGCCGCTGCAGTCTGCAAGCCACACCGCCCTCACCCTAAATCCCTCTCCCACTGGCGTGGAGAGAGGGACTTAATGGATTTTCTTTTTTAAATCGAATCGCGAGAGTTATCTTTGCATGTCGTCCGTGCCATTTAACTGTTCCCTGTTTACTATTCCCTGTTCCCCGACCCCTTAATGTCCGCACCAGCAATCATCTCCGAACTTATCGAACGCTTCGACCGTGGAAGCGCACAGTACAAAAGCTCTGGCTACAAGGAAGCCGAACTCCGGCAGGAATTCATCAATCCGTTTTGGGAAACGCTCGGATGGGACATGACCAACCGCAACGGACTCGCCGAAGCCTACAAAGAAGTCATCCACGAAGATTCACTCCTCATTGGCGGACAGCTCAAAGCGCCCGATTACGTTTTTCGCGTCGGTCGCGAGCGGAAGTTCTTCCTGGAGGCCAAAGCGCCGAAGGTTGATCTGAAAATGGATATCGCGCCCGCATATCAATTGAAGCGCTATGCGTGGAGCGCCGGACTTCCCGTCTCGATCCTCAGCGACTTCGAAGAATTCGCTGTCTATCAATGCACTTCCGTTCCCAAAGCAACTGATCTCGCATCAAAGGACCGCATCGAGTATATCCGCTACACCGAATATCTCGACAAGTGGGACTTCATCAATAGCACGCTCTCACGCGACGCGATCTGGCAAGGTGCATTCGACAAATTCGCGGCGGCACAAAAAGGCAAGCGCGGCACAACCGCGTTCGACAAACAATTTCTTGCTGATATGCTTCAATGGCGTATCGCACTTGCAAAAAATATCGCGTCTCGCAATCCGGAAATCTCCGAACGCGAACTCAACTTCGCGGTACAAGTCACGCTTGATAGAATCATCATGCTTCGCATCTGCGAAGATCGCGGCATCGAACAATACGGCAACCTCGCAGTCGATGCCGGACTTGGAAATGTGCTCGGCGGCAAAAAAGAAAAGATCGTGGGCGTTTATGATCGTCTGCTAAACCGATTCCGCAGCGCGGACGATCGCTTCAACTCCGGACTCTTCCACTTCAGCAAAGAAAAAAACCGACCAAACTCCGACGAACTAACTCCGCGCCTAAAAATTGACGACAAAGTCCTAACAGACCTGATAGGCCAACTCTACTACCCCGAAAGCCCCTACGCATTCGACTACGTCCCAAGCGACATCCTCGGCCACGTCTACGAGCAATTCCTGGGACAAGTCATCACCCTAACCGCCGGCCACAATGCGCGCATCGAAGAAAAGCCAGAAGTCAAAAAAGCCGGTGGAGTCTATTACACACCGACCTACATCGTAGATTACATCGTAAAAAATACGGTAGGCAAGCTGCTCGATTCCGTCCCAGGCGCGCCAGCGCGTGGGTCGGGCATCTTGCCCGATACCCAGCTTGGGAATGCCACAGAATCCGATCAATCAGCATCAAAGCAATCCCGCTTCAAAACCTTCAAAGATCTCCAAACTCTCACCATCCTCGATCCCGCCTGCGGCTCAGGCTCCTTCCTACTCGGCGCATACCAATATCTCCTCGACTGGTACCACAAATACTACATCGAGAACGACCCAAAGAAATGGGTCAAATCAAAAGCCCTGATCGAACTCCCGACGAAAGATCGCGACGTCATGGATTATGTCTTGTCACCGCAAGAACGCAAACGAATCCTCCTAACCCACATCCACGGCGTCGACATCGATTCACAAGCCGTCGAAGTCGCAAAGCTGAACCTGATGCTCAAAGTCCTCGAAGGCTCAAACACCAGCAGCTCAAAAAGCGAATTCCGCACCGTCTACGACGCAAGCGAACGCCTGCTGCCGGATCTTGATAAGAATATTCTTTGTGGGAATTCGCTCGTCGAGTTTGATATTACTCAGCTCTTTCCGCTTACTGCCGAAGACGAAGAACGACTCAAACCTTTTAATTTTCAGCAGTCATTCAAGCCGATTATGCAGTCTGGTGGCTTCGATGTTGTGCTGGGTAATCCTCCGTACGGTGGCTCTCTAGAGGACATTGTCAAAGAGTACATCAAGTCGCACTACCAATCGTATGAATTCAAGTACGACAATTTTATCTACTTTATTGAACGCTCCATTGCTCTCGCAAAGCAAGGTGGCCTCGTTTCCTTCATCACACCCGAGTTATGGCTAAGACTTTCTAACTCGTCAAGGCTGAGACAGTTAGTTCTCGATCGCACACATTTCCGGAGCTTGAAAGCCTGGGGCGAGAATGTCTTCAAGGATGCTGTTGTGAATACGATAACATTTGAACTTATCAAAGGTGAGAGTGGCAAAGCACTACTCGTTGAATTTGCTGATTCCAAATTGGGGGAGCGTGAGTTATCCCTCGATCAGATTCGCGCAACGGAAGGGTACATTGTCGATTACAGAGTTTCGGATGAGGCAGAACAAATTCTGGGAAGAATGTCAAGTATGCCCAAACTTAAGACTCTCGGCGAGGCAATTCAAGGAATTACCGCGTATGACAAATACCGAGGGCAAAGTGCAGAGATTATCAAGAGCCGAGCCTATCATGCTGACAACCAAAAGGACTCAACATATAGGAAATGGCTGGCAGGCGGAGATGTGACTTCCTATGATGTCGAATGGAGCGGCGAATGGATTAGCTACGGACCATGGCTAGCAGCACCAAGAGATCCGAAGTTTTTCGAGGGCCCAAGACTTCTCTTTAGAGAAATCCCGGGGAGAGGAAAAAGAATACAGTGCGCATTTGCAGAGGAGACGTTCTATCATGGCCACAGCATTACTCCGTTCTTACTAACAACAAAGAGTCTTGGACTCCTTTATGTGCTTGCGATCTCTAACTCCCGACTGATGAGTTGGTATGCACAACATAAGCTCTCAAACTTTGCAAAGGACGTTTTCCCAAAGTTGAATCCAGAAGACATCAAGAGCTTGCCGGTAGCTGTTCCAGAACCTTCCAACTATGGCGCGATGCAGCAACACGATGCTATTGTGGACCTTTCAAGGCAGCTAATTGCCAACAAGGAACAAATACGAGCACAGGAAGGCAAAGCGCAACAAGAACAACTTCAGCGAAAATCTGACTACCTCAGCACCGAGATCGATCGGCTTGTTTATCAGCTTTATGGATTGACTGAGGAGGAGATAGGGATTGTGGAGGGGAAACTATAAAAGCTAACTAGGCGTCGGAATCCATTAACGCATGCTAATCAAAAAAATCAACAAAATAACAAACTTCGGAATCTTCAAGGATTTCAAATGGGGCGCGGCTCTCCCGGAATTCAATCGGTTTAACATACTTTATGGGTGGAATTACTCAGGAAAGACTACGCTTTCCAGAATTTTTC
>Ga0207112_1200_pt1 | contig 13048 bp, 8 predicted proteins | sample Alteio_BWMinHeat_72_FD_153549 | JGI IMG/M metagenome (GOLD analysis project Ga0207112, IMG submission 153549) | Enriched cells from forest soil in Barre Woods Harvard Forest LTER site, Petersham, Massachusetts, United States -... | ecosystem: Environmental > Terrestrial > Soil > Temperate forest >...
CTAGATCGATCATGCTTGGCTCAAATCCCATCTTTTGGCGGGATGCGGAGTGAATGAACTGGTTTGGGAGCTACGGACAAGCGGGCCACTCTGCAATCCTCCCCTAGTGCAGTATAGCAGATGGTGGGGGCATGCTCAATGTTTGGTTTTTTTCTGGTTTGCTTTGATATTAATTGCGAATATATTCGCTGGTCAGTGAATTCTTTGCGGTGAGGAGCTGTTTGGGCGTGCCTTCGAACATCACCTTGCCGCCCTTCGTGCCGCCCTCGGGGCCCATGTCGATGATCCAGTCCGCGTTCTTTATCACGCTCATGTTGTGCTCGATGGCGATGACCGTGTTGCCGTCATCCACGAGGCGGTTCATGATCTCCAGCAGGTGGCTGATGTCCGACATGTGCAGGCCGGTCGTGGGCTCATCGAGAACGTAGATGCTTCCCCGTTTATGAAGCTCGCTAGCCAGTTTGATACGTTGGCATTCACCACCGGAGAGCGTGCTCAATGGCTGACCCAGCGTCAGATAGTCGAGTCCCACGTCGCTCATGGCCTGCAGCTTGCCCGTGATCTTCTCGATCTTGAAGTATTCGAGGGCCTGTTTGACGGTCATTTCCAGCACGTCGTTGATCGATTTGCCGTCGAGCTTGTACGCCAGCACTTCGTCCTTGAACCGTTTGCCTTCGCAGATCTCACAGGGGGATTTGACTTCGCCCATCGCGGGGATCTCTGTGTAGATCACGCCCAACCCCTGGCAGTTCTCACAGGCGCCCTCCGAGTTGAAGCTGAACAGGGACGGGCTCACTTTATTGGCTGTCGCGAAGGCCTTGCGAACGTCATCCATGGTGCCGGTGTAAGTCCCGGGGTTGGAACGACTCGAGACCCCGACCGCGGACTGATCGATCACGATCGCAGCCGGATGCTGGCGCAGAAAGGTTTGATGGATCAGCGAGCTCTTCCCCGAGCCAGCCACGCCCGTGATCACGGTCAACACACCCGTCGGGATGTCCACGCTCACGTTTTGCAGGTTGTTGGCCTTCGCATTCTTGATCGGCAGCCTGCCGGTAGGGGAGCGAAATTCACTCTTGAGCGCAACAGATCGCTTCATATATTTACCGGTCAATGTGTCTGCGCTCAACAGGTTCTTGAACGAGCCCTCATAGACGATCTGGCCGCCCTGACTGCCGGCCCGCGGACCCATGTCCACGATATAATCCGCCACCTTGATCACATCCGGGTCATGCTCCACCACCAGTACTGTATTGCCTCGATCACGCAATTGCTGCAACAGTTCGTTGAGACGATGAACGTCGCGCGGATGCAGCCCCACGCTCGGCTCGTCGAAGACGTACATGACGTCCACGAGGCTGCTGCTCAGGTGTTTGACGATCTTCACACGCTGCGATTCACCGCCGGAGAGGGTGTCCGTTTCCCGGTTCAGGCTGAGGTACTCGAGGCCGATATCCACCAGATATTGCAGCCGCTGGATCAATGTCTTCAGGATTGGCGCGGCCGCGGGTTCCTTGACAGCTTTGATCACATCAATCAACTGCCCCACTTCCAGCGCAGCCATCTCCGCGATGTTGCATCCATTGATCCTGCACTTCAAAACTTCCTGGCTTAGGCGGGCGCCCTTGCATAGCGTGCAGGGCCCCATCGTGATATACGGAGCCACCGCCTTTTGCGTGCGTTCAGACATGGTCTTAACGTCGCGCGTGATGTACTTGGCCGTGAATCTGCTGATGATGCCTTCGCAGGTTATATTAATATCCTTTCCGCCGACCCTGGTCTTGACCTTGTACGGTTTGCCGTATAAAAGCAGGTCCATTTCCTTGTCGCTGAACTTCGAAAGTCTCTTGTTCATGTCGTGCAATTTCGATTGGCCGAGGAAGTTCCACCCCCAACTGTCAACCGCATACTCATTGAACAGGATCGCGCCCTCGTTCAGTGTTTTGGATTTATCCAGGAACAGGTCCAGGTCCACGCCCACTTTGCGGCCCGGGCCGTTGCAGTTCGGGCACATGCCCTTTGGGTCGTTGAAGGAAAAGACGTTGGTATGTCCCACATACGGTTTGCCGATCTGCGAATACAACCGGCGCAGGACGGAATAAATATCTGTGATCGTACCCATCGTGGAGTGTGATCCGCCGCCCAGTCGCTTTTGATCGACCACGATGGCCATGCTCAGGTTTTCGATGGCGTCCGCATCGGGTTGCGAGTAGCGCGGCAGAAATGTGCGGATGAACATGCTGAAATTTTCATTCAACTGGCGCTGGGCCTCGGTGGCGATCGTATCAAACACGATGGACGATTTGCCCGAGCCTGATATGCCGGTGAAGATCGTGATCTTGCGCTTTGGGATCCGCAACGAGACGTTCTTGAGATTGTTCTCACGTGCGCCGCGGATCTCGATGTATTCTTGGGTCATGTGTATCCTCTTTATGCCGCTCGGAATGTTCTGATTCATATGGAACAGGTTGGTTGGATCGTCGCTGGGTTGATCTCCCGCGGGCGATCCCACATGGACCTGGGCGGTGTCCACCTCTGCGAGGAAGTTCACGTACGCCGCCTTCACATCTTGCTTGATCTCCTTCCAAAAGTCTATTCTCCAATTATATTCCCCCAAGGCGCAGCTCGGCCGATGTGTTGTGACCGGAAGTCCGTCCTGATCGAGACAGATGGTTAGCATGGAAAGGAATCAGATGGCCATCACCTTTGAGGAGGCGAATCACCTCTCAAAGAAGCAAGGTCGCTAGCGAGATCTGTGCTCCCGAGTTCCGAAACCACGGCCGTCTTCGGAAAACCACTCTAGAAGAAGATCAAGATGCCGTGCACCGCGAAAAGCAGGCGTTCCCAGATCTCAAGATGACGATAGATCTTCTCCTGGCAAAAGACGAGTTCGTCACAGCCGTCTGGAGCTTCCGGGGAACGCACATGGGTCCCGGACTCGGCCTGCCGCCAACGGGCGCCAACATAGCGTCGATCTAACGAAATTTTGGGCAAATTTCACGGTATTTGTTCGCCGTCGCCGCCTACCCGGTCTGTTCATCAAAGTCTAGTTCGCAGCCGCCCGTGTGGTTCCTCACAGAATAAATGTGTGTTTCCACATAGGCAGATAATGGGTTTCCCTCTATTCCCCTAAATCGAACTCCAGTGGATACTGGGCGCGTCGAGATCAGCGCAAGGAGCCATAACGGGCGGCGCTAATAGCCTCTCGCAGTGCTTACGGGAGTCCGAGCCCAGAGGCCCGGGAACTGGAACTGACCGTAAGCAATCCTGAACGAATTGGTCAGGGCCGCATCTTTGCGATCAATAACCCTTCGCAGGAGGAATCGGCGGGGAACCCGCTGCCCGCGAAGTTTGATCACCATTCACCAACTTGAAAGGAGAAACAAAATGGCTACGAACAGTCAGGCGATTGCGTGGACCGGAACCGATGACAAACTCAATGTGCTGGTCGGAATTGAGAAGAAAACGATCGACAGTGAGGAGTCGAAGCACGGGCCGGCGCTGGCGTTCTTTAATGGCAGTCTCTATCTGGCCTGGACGGGCACGAATAAGGAGCTCAATGTGATGTCGTCCCCCGATGGCGTCAACTGGGCAAATAAAGTCACGCTTGGCGACACTTCCGACGTCGGCCCAGCCCTGGCGAATGCCGGCTCCTCGCTGCTGCTGGTATTCGCGGGCGTCGATGACAAGCTCAATGTGATCTCATCGACCGACGGCGTGAAATGGGGGAATAAGAGGACCGAAAATGAGACCTCCAATGACGAACCCGCGGTTGCAATAGGGGCTTTTGCTTAGGCAGTGAGCGTCTTAAGCGATGCGCTGTTCATTGTAGACACGGCATGCGGGCGCAATGGTGCTTTCTCGTTGCGCCGCATGCTGTGCTCTAACGAAGGCCTCGACTCTCACTATTGCTTCAGGCGCGGCTCGGTTAACATAGCTGTTCGGCGCCGTTGCGCCGCGTCGGCGAACCTTGGCGCTCGGCAACAACGCACGATCGGTTCTGGCGCCGAACTGAAGGGAGTTGCATCGTGGCGAAGGGACGTGTGGTCATAGTCGGGGCAGGACCGGCCGGGTCAGCTCTCGCTTATCTGCTGGCCCGCCGCGGGGTCGAGGTCGCGCTGCTGGAGCGCCATCCCGACTTCGACCGCACCTTCCGCGGCGACGGGCTGCAACCGAGCGGCCTTGACGCCTTTGACCAGATGGGACTCGGGGACCGGCTCCGCCAGCTCCCCCAGGCCATCGTCAACACGATTGAGCTCTACCAGGGCGGCCGGCGCCGGGCCCGGCTCGCGACCGAGTCGCTTGGCTTCATCGCCCGCTTCATCCCCCAGCCGGCGGTCCTCGCCATGCTCACCGAAGAGTCGCGCAAGCACCCCTCCTTCCAGCTCCACATGCGCACGACGGTCCGGGACCTGATCCGGTCGGGCAACCGCGTGATTGGCGTGCAGACCGATGGCCCGGACGGGCCGCGCGAGTTCCCGGCGGACCTCGTCATCGGCGCCGACGGCCGTTATTCGATGGTCCGCAACCGGGGAGCGTTCACCGAGCTGCCCTCGCCCCAGCACTTCGACGTTCTCAACTTCATGGTTCCCTTTCCCGACTTCTGGCCCGACCGTACGACCGTACGGCTGGAACTGGGGCCGGGTTGCCTCACCGGTGGAATCCCGACGGCTGACGGCCGGCTATGGATGGGGATAACCATTCAGAAGGGGCAATACAAAGCGCTGCGCGCCGCCGGGCCGGATGGGTTGACCGAGGAATTGTTGCACCGCACCTCGGCTGACCTGGCGGCGCACCTGCGCGCGAACGCTGAATCGCTTGAGCACCCGGTGCTTCTGGATGTGATCGTCGGCTGCCTGGAGACGTGGACGGCCCCCGGTCTGCTGCTTCTGGGGGATGCCGCGCACCCGATGGCGCCTAATGGCGGGCAAGGGATCAACATGGCCTTGCGAGATGCCCTGATCGCCGCCAACCACCTGTGCCCGGTGCTCACGCGCGGCAGCACCGCCACGGACTTAGACGCCGCTGCCCGCCGCGTCGCGGAGGATCGCATGCCGGAGATCATTGCCATCCAGGAACATCAGCGGAAACAGACCCAGACGTTCCTGCGCTCGGACCGCTTCTCGTCTCGACTAGCTATGCGGCTTCTCCCTCTGCTGGCGAAGAGTCGTCTGGCCCACCTGCTGATTGGGAAGCGGCTGCGGAGCTTGCAGCACGGCGTCGTCCCAGTCCGGTTGAACGCCTAGGGCAGGGCGTGCGTCACTTGTTGAGAGCCGGCGGTGCTCAATCCAGCACCTCGCGCAATTTTCGCGCCAGAGTATTGGGCGTGAAGGGCTTCGGAAGAAACATCGTCTCTGAAACGGGAATCCCGTGGTGACCGGCGCCGTCGCCGGTGTAGCCGGATACATATAGGACTCGCATCTCAGGGTGTAAAGCAAGAAGACGGTTCGCCAACTCGCGCCCGCCGATCTCCGGCATTACTATGTCTGTGAGGAGCAGGTGGATGGGTCGCTGATGCCGTTCACAGATTAACAGCGCTGCTCCGCCGTTTGGCGCCTCTAGAACCTGATAGCCTAAGCTCTTCAAGACCTCGCGCACCAGACTCCGAACCAACTCGTCATCCTCTGCCAGCAAGATGGTCTCAGAGCCGCGAAGTGATTTCGCAGATTCAGCTATGGGTTCGCATGCCTGGGCGCCTTCTTCGACTTGCGGAAAATAGATCTTAAAAGCCGTCCCCCTATCAGGCTCGCTGTAAACCCAGATCTTACCGCCGGATTGATTGACGATTCCATAAACGGTAAAAAGACCAAGGCCCGTACCCCTGCCCGGCTCCTTGGTTGTAAAGAACGGCTCGAATATGTGCGCCTGCGTCTCTTTATCCATTCCTATTCCGGTGTCGCTCACAGCCAGCATGGTAGACGGAGCAGGAGCGAGGGCGACGTGCTGTGTCGTCGAGGGTTGATCGAGAACCACGTTGGCGGTCTCGATAGTCAGTCTTCCGCCGTCCGGCATTGCGTCCCGAGCATTCACTGCCAGATTCATAAGAACCTGTTCGATCTGGCCCGGGTCCGCCTTGATGTAGCCGACATCCGGCCGGAGTATTGTTCGCAATTTGATATCTTCCCCGATCAACCTCCTCAGCATCTTCTCCATCTCAGATACGACGGAGTTGAGATCCACTACCTTAGGCTGTACGACCTGTTTCCGACTGAAAGCGAGGAGCTGGCGCGCAAGCGACGCTCCGCGCTCGCCGGCATGGCGTATCTCGTCGATGTAAAGCCGCAGCGGGTCTGCTTCTTTCAGTTGCTCTGCAGCGAGCGCGCTGTAGCCATCGATGACGGTCAAGAGGTTATTGAAGTCGTGAGCGACACCGCCGGCTAGCCGACCAACTGCTTCGAGCTTCTGAGACTGTCGCAGGCGCTCCTCACTCTTGCAAAGAGCTTCCTCGGCCCGCTTTCGTTCGCCGATATCGATAGTCACGCCGCGCAGGCCAACCGGCCGGCCTTCATTGTCTCTGATGGCCGCGGAGGTCGACTCGACCCAGACGACTCGGCCATCTTTCGCAACCCAACGAAATTGCCGCGTGTTGCTGCTTTTTTCGCTCAGGAAATGCGCCGCCGCTGCTTGCGCGGTCCGTTCCCGGTCGTCAGGATGCACAATCGAAAGCCAGAAATTCGGAGTCGAGAGCCACTCCTCGACGCTATAACCGAGCATCGTCTCAACATAATCGCTGACGAAGTCGATCCGTTGGGTGGCGGCATCCGGCTGGCCCCATGCTTCCCATACAACTCCCGGGACGCTCGCAACAATGTTCCTCAGGCGCTCGCGTTGGCCGCGCAGCTCATCGCTGAGCCAGGTCTGCTCCGCGTCGCGGAGTTTGCGTTCGGTAATATCGCGCGCTACCCAGATCGCCGACTCCTCGGTCATCGGAGAGACGCTTCCCTCAAACCACAGCTCCTTGCCATCGATCGTCAGAGCGTACTTGACTCTATGCATCTTCCGTTCTTGTAGAGCACAGCGCACTTCCTTGATGAAGAAATCCGCTTTGTCGATTGGGAAAAACCGGTCAAGCGTCTTGCCGATGCGCTCGGTCGAAGAATCGCCGAGGCGAGTTGGTTTCGTTGGGACGATTCTGGCGTACCGGCCGTCCGCATCAACCAAGAAGATTTCACCGGTCATGGCCGCGAAAACTGCCCGCAACTCAGCCTCTGACGCCTTAAGCGCTGCTTCGGCCACGCGCCGGCCGCGCCGGTTTTCAGCTTCATGCAGCTCGCGCTCGAGCGCGGGGACTAATCGCGCGAGATTGTCTTTCATCAAGTAGTCGTGCGCGCCGGCGAGCATCGCCTGGACGGCGCGCTCTTCGCCGACAATGCCTGAAATCAGGATGAACGGCACGTCAAGGCCAGTTTCTCTCAAGATCGCAAGGGCGGCGGCCGCGCTGAAGTGGGGCATCGTGCAGGCGCATAGAATCACATCCGGTTGGCGCTCCTCGAGCGCTGCTCTCATATCCGCTGGAGTCTCCACACGCTCAAAGATAACCTGATAGCCGGCGCGCAATAGGTGATGAAGGAGCAGATCACCGTCCGGCTTCGAGTCCTCTATGTTCAATATGCGAAGCTCTCTCTCCATCCCGACTTCGATTCGGCAAGTGCGGCCTGATTCAAGACCAGCCATTCGAGCCCGAATTGACGCGCGTAGCATTTCGAGAGGCGCTCGAACTCCACAGGTATGATCAATTGTGACGCGGAAGCCAAGACCCTGCCATACGCTCTATGTGACTTGTCAACCCGAACTGATCGGGCAAGAACATCATGGTGCCCGTGTCCCAGGCTCGTTACTTTTGCAAATCCGCTTCAAGTATGCTGCGAATAATGGTGATGATCTCATCCATGCTAAAAGGCTTCGTAATTGCAGCGTTGGCCCCCAACAGCTTCGCTGCCGTCAGATAATTGCCGTGACCGGCGCCGGACATCGCGATGATCTTGACATTGGGATCAGCGCGCCTCACTTCCCTGATCGTCTCGAGCCCTTCCTTATCTGGCATAATCAGGTCGATAAGCATTAGGGCGGCGGGATGCTGCCGATGGCTTCTCAAGGCTTCATTTCCATTCCGCGATTCCTCTACCTCATATCCGGTCCGTTCTAAGAAGAGCTTTAGCATAGCTCGAATGTGTTGATCGTCATCGACCACAAGGACTTTCGTCATTAGATGCCTTCGCCCCTCTCCCAGAGCGGGACCGCCGTTTTGATTCTGGATGACGGCGTAATGCTCACCGCGGCCACACTCCTACAATGACGCCACGGCGGCTTGCCATGCGCGCCCGGCATCGCAGTCAGTCGGTTCATGTATTTTTCTCCCTCGATAGGCTTGTTGACCTCTTTTACCAGTTCCTGAACGCGAACAATGGCCGGAATTCTTCCAAAGCAAGCTCCAGGGAGGTTTTGGCGGTGTCTGCTCAGTCATATTCAGTTCCGTCCGAAGAGGGGTCGAGGTAGAGAAGGCGCCAGATCCCGGCAGCCTCGTCGTACTCTTCGATGACGTGAGGCTGCTTGATTTGCTCGTCGCTGACGCCGTTCAGCTCAGAAATGTGCAGCCTGATCCATTCCAAGTCGTTGGGGCCGAGATCGTCAGGGCTTGGGAAATGCTGGCCGTGAACCGTGACTCTGGCGTACCGGTAGCGGGTCTGACTGGGCTTGAGCGCCATTCATCCCTCCTCAGTTCTCGCGCGCCTTCTAAGCCTGAAGCCTAAACTCCATGCGATCGAGAACGCGCTGGGCCAGAAGCAGCCGCGTTTCAACGTCTCTCAGGGAGAGGGGTTTCGTTACAAAGTCGTCAACGCCCGCGTTCATGGCCTCAACGAGGTCCTTCTTTTCGGCCCTTGTCGTTGCTAGGATGAAATAGCAGTAGTCTCGGCGGCTCGACTCTCGGATCCTTCGGCAAAGCTCCAGCCCATCGATTTCAGGCATCATCCAGTCAGAGATTACAAGGCGGTAATCGCCCTGCTGGTAGGCTTGCCAAGCAAGGTCGCCGTCACCGCAGCCATAACTGAATGCCCGAGCTTCCTTAGAAGGGTCTCTAAGACGACCCCGGAAACTGGATCATCCTCCGCAATGAGGATCTTCACAGTCCTTCCTTGCGCTGTGATTTGAGCAATTGGAGACGCCCGCGGAGGTTTCATCAAAGCAGGCGTTTGCCCCCGATCAAATGGTACAAGCTGGAGAGGAAAGCAGGTATCGTTGGAACGTAGATTTTTGTGTCCGAGATTGTATTACAATGGGGTCGGCGTTGGAGCTACAAGTTGATCTCAGTCCACCAATTTGTTCCGGATGGCGTAGTGAGTCACCTCGGCATTCGTCTTCATACCCATCTTGTCGAGGATGCGGCCACGGTAGGTGCTGATCGTGGCAACGCTGAGCGATAGCCGGTCGGCGATCTCGCTTACGGTTTTTCCTGAGCCGATCAACCGCATAACTTCATACTCACGATCCGAAAGCAGCTCGTGAGGCGGGCGATCCGCGCTTCTTGTCACGTCAATAACGAATCTCTCTGCAAAGGCGGGGTTGACGTATGTTCCTCCCTCGATAACCTTGTTGATGGCTTTGACCAACTCTGCCCGCGGGCTGTTCTTGGTGATATACCCCGCGGCGCCTGCTTTGAAAGCGCGCCGGGCAAACAGCTCCTCGGAATGCATGCTCAGAATCAGCACAGGGAGCCTGGCGCGAACCTGTTTCAACTCCTTCAGCACTTCCAGCCCATCCCTGCCGTCTAAGTTCAAATCCAGCAGGGCTACGTCCCAATCCTGGTCGCGCGCCAGTTTCAGCGCTTGCGGAGCGGCAGCCGCCTCGCCAAAGATAAACGTGCCAGGCTGCTTATCAAAGATTCGCTTCACTCCTTCTCGCAGCACTTCATGGTCGTCGATGATAAGGATTCTCTTCATGTCTCCAGCCCCAAGACTGCCCTCTAGCGTGACGAACGCCTTGCTATTCGGACGAAGCGGGTTTTCGGCTCGTTGGCGCAGCAAGCAGGGGGGCCCGCAGCGTGACTGCCGTTCCCCGCCCTTCGGCGCCTGACACGTGAATCTCGCCGCCGATGAGGTGGGCGCGCTCCCGCATTCCAAGTAGTCCAAGCGCTGACATTGCGGCTTTCTCGTCCTCCGTGATTCCTTTTCCGTTGTCGCGGATCGTTAAGACGAATTCGCCCCCTTCCCGGCTCATCAGAATATCAACCCTCGTCGCCTGCGCATGGCGGAGCGTATTGGTCAGCGCCTCCTGAAAGATTCGGAAGATTGCGGTTGACTGCTCCCGATTCAGGTTAAGGTCTTCCAGCAGAGAGTCCCACTTGACGCTAATCCCGGTCCGATCTTGAAACTGCTGCGCGTGCCATTGGATCGCTTCGCTAAGTCCGAATTCATCTAGGGCGATCGGCCGCAGCTCTGAGGCGATCCTTTTGACGGTATCAATAACGCTATCGGTCAGTCCAATCAGAGCCGCGATTTTGTGACACCGGAAACCCATTGGCAACGCATCTGGCCGTTCGGAAATCACCTCCTCTATATCCTCCAGCTCCCATCGCAAACTGGCCAGCACCGATCCCAATTCATCATGTATTTCGCGTGCGATGCGCGCGCTTTCCTCTTCGCGCACAGACTGCAATCGCGCCGAGAGCGCGCGTAAATCTCTATTAGAGCGTTTGAGCTGGTCCTCTGCCTGCTTGATCTCGGTTATATCCTGAGCGGTTCCAAAGAGCCCCGCGACGGCGGACGCGCCATCCTTCCGCGCGTATCCAATCTCCCGGACATGCTTCGTTTTACCATTCCGCGTCGTGATGCGGTATTCCACTTCGAAGGGTTCTCCACTCGATCTAGCCTCAGCGTTCACCCACAAGACCGCAGCCCGATCGTCGACGTTGACTCGGGACAAGAAGGCTTCATATGTGGCGCCGAAAGCCTCCGCTTCAAGGTCGAAAATCCGAAAGAGCTCTTCCGACCACCGCACCTTGTTAGCAGCGATGTCAAAGCTCCAACTGCCAAGTCGTGCGATCCGCTGCGCCTCGGCCAGCTCCCACTCGCTCTGTCGCAGCGCTTCTTCCGCCTCCTTGCGCTCGGTGATGTCGAGCACGGCGCCGCACATTCGCACCGGCCGTCCGGTCTCATCGTACATGAACCTGCCGCGGCTTGCGATCCAATGAATGCTGCCATCCGGCCAGATGACGCGATACTCATGCGCATATTCGGAACCCTCGTCGCGGGCGCGCTGGACGGCTCTATTCAATTTCTCCAGATCTTCGGGCTGAATGTGTTTTTCAAAACTCGAGTAAGCGCCATCAAATTCGCCCGGAGCAAATCCGAACAACTTCTCGTGGTGCCCGAGCCACATTAGTTGCGCTGAGGCCATGTCCCAGTCCCACAGACCGATGTCGGCGGCATCAACCGCCGCCTGCAGGTGGGCTTCGCTTGCACGCAATGCTTCCTCGGCCCCCTTGCGGTCTTCGATATCGGTAGACACGCCATACCATTTGATGACTTTTCCAGATTCATCGCGAAGCGGCGCGGTGCGAACCAGAAACCAACGATATTCCCCATCAGCCCGCCGCAGGCGCATTTCATCGTCATACCCTTCCCCAAGCGCCATTTGCGCGAGCCACTTTTCCAGGACTCTTGGAGTATCTTCAGGATGAATTGGGCCCGTCGGATCTGCCACATACTGCTCCAAAGAAAGGCCGGCATAGTTCATCCAACGCTGATTGAGGAAATCAACGATGCCGTCAGGCCGAACACTCCAGGCCATAACGGGAATGGTGTCGATGATCAGGCGAATGCGATCCTCGGCCCGCCAACGCTCGGCGATCTCCTTCTTCAGTTGCTCGTTAGCTGCCGCCAGCTCTCGAGTTCGTTCAACCACCCTTTGTTCAAGCTCTTCATTCAGTCGATTAATTTCGGCCTTGGCCTGCTTTAGCTCAGAGCTTTCGACAACCTCCCACTTCCCTGTTCGCCTGATGAGCGCAAACTGATGGCTATTCACCACGTCGAGAATTTCATTCGCGCTCGCGCCAGATAATGGATAGCTGCACAATACGATCATCCGTTTATCGGCAAGTTCTTCGTCAAGCGTCTTTTCATATTGAATAAAGTCTTTCCAGTTCTCTTTCGTCAGCCATGCTTCGTTGCCATTGGCTCTCATTCCGGCGTAGCCTTTGGCCAGGGCTTTGGCGAGCTTTTCATTCCATCCCCTGACTACCTGCGCGGCGAGGAAAGCGCCGCCTTTGAGATACCATTCGGTATGTGAAATTATCTCCACGCTGCCTGCCGAGCCAGCCGGCTGATCAGAAGAGAAGAAGGAACTATGCGGGACCATTTCGATACGGCCCGCTGCCTGGTGTCGGTCGGCTTCAGGCACGGCCTTTCTCAAAGCATCTCGCGCTTCTTCCAGGTCAAGCGGAGGAGCAACCACCCAGAAGCAGAATTCATTGTTCTCCAACCCCGTCCTGAAGTAGGGAAGCAAGATGTCGAGCAGATCCTGCTTGGTCTCATAGAAATGGCACAAGTGCGTTCCCCAGGAGATGTCGCCTACGACGCCGATTCCCGTCCTGGTTATCCCTGCCGCCATTGAGGGGCCTCCGCCGCTGATATTAGCATGAGTCAATAAATTCCGGCACTGTTAACTCCTTCTTTGCACAAACAGACTCCGCTTCATTGATTCTACCGAGATGGAGCCAGAACGCTGACACTATATTAACCTGCAGCTTGTCTGGTGGATCTTCTCCAGATGACTCGTCGAACGAGATGGGCCTTCCACATCCAAAGTCCTGAAAGGACAATCGCAGGGACGAAGACAAATCGACACCAAGCCATCGGCCACCTGTAGGCGCGGCGGATGACTCAGGTTATCTTGACGACGTTCTTGCACCTCTCTCCCGTGCAGACCAGGCCGCCATGGGAAGAGATGGAAGTCCCCATCACTTCCACGGGGGGCATGGCAGTCTCCTGAGGATGTTTAGCATCGTTCTGAGCTACAGTTGAACGCGGATGAAAACGGATCGTCCGAAAAG
>Ga0207112_1187_pt1 | contig 13018 bp, 9 predicted proteins | sample Alteio_BWMinHeat_72_FD_153549 | JGI IMG/M metagenome (GOLD analysis project Ga0207112, IMG submission 153549) | Enriched cells from forest soil in Barre Woods Harvard Forest LTER site, Petersham, Massachusetts, United States -... | ecosystem: Environmental > Terrestrial > Soil > Temperate forest >...
TGACAGCCGGCTTCTCCTTCTGGGTTTGGGCAGAAGCACCAAAAGGAATGACCAAAAGAAGTAGCGTAAATAAATTCAAGTCTTTCATCTGTCAATATTCATTTTTTGCGGTCAAATGGAATGCCTGTCTCTATTTTCAGTTCTTTGGTTTTCTTTTTTAGATAGGCATTTCATGTTGACACAATAGGTGAAGCTGTCAAGAAGTACCTTTATCAGTTTAAAAATAGCTCAATTTAAACAGTAAGTTAATCAAAACTCGCATGGCCATCAGTATGGTGTAAGGATTTTGGGCAAAACGCTCCCTTTATACAATTTAAAACAGGCTTTAAGGCTTATATATAGGTTCAAGTCTACCTTGTTTAAAGGATATAAACGGCACCAATCCATTATCGTGCGAAGGAAGCATTAGGTAACCTGATGACAATACACCTGGGATTCTCACTCCCATCAGTCCTGCTTGAAAATAAACGCCATAAGCCTTCAAAGAATGACCTAACACCATCAAAAACTCATAGCCTTTTTGTGCATAACTGCTTGGCAATACCCCATGCATTTGAAAGTACTTTTTTCTGAATTGGGTATATGGCTGACCGGAAATTGAAGTAAAATTAGGCGATGCAAGCGTGACCCTAACCCGTTCAAATTTTGAAAGCTCGACTGAATTATCTTCCAACCAGCTTTCTTGTCCCACTACGGTCACCGAATCCCCCCGGTTCTCAATGCTGTTAATTACTTTCGTGTAGATCAGTGGATCATCGGATGCTACAAAAACACTTCCTATACTATCTAGCCTGAGTTTAAATTGCTTAGGGTTTTTCCATTCATCAAATTCCGTTGGTGTGGCCAATGTGCCTAGGATGTCATTGGAAGTTTCGGTTCGAACTTCTTCAAAATAATTAATTTTCAAGCCAAGTTTTGCTGCCGTGCGCATAAAGCTCCATGCCATGATTGAATCTTTTGGATTCTCACCAAAAAAAACAAAACAATTTTTATTGGAAGATTTAGTTGCCAGCAATTCTGCCGATTTCTCCCCCAACGTAGCGTTGCTTGGTTGAAAAAGAAATGAAAAAGGGTTTTGACCGATAAAGTCACTGTTATTGGATAAGGGATGACCAATCAAATTGATTTTATTTAATTCAGAAAACTCTTGAATCGGCTTAGCATCCTCCAAAAAAAGAGGACCAACAATAATATCCGCCCCTTTGAGTTCCTCTTCTTTTAGTAATTTCTTAATCATTTCTGGATCATGATCAGTATCGTAAGCAAGTAGATCCAGGAGTATCCCTTCGCCAACCAATGAATCCAACGCCAGCTTCATTCCTTGATATATGTCAAGCACAAATTGACTCCTTTTTTTCCCTGGTCCAGCGTCAAGTGTACTCGTCCGGAAGGGCAACATTAATGCAATCCTGTATCGGTCCTTAAATACAGACCTGAGTACTTCACTTGAAATGAAATCATTTTTATTCCAATTAAATTCGGACGCAAGGGAATCCAACAAACCGGCGTCTGGCATCATCGGTTGCTTGCCTATGGCCTTAGCTAAGGCAAATGAAATTATCTCATCGTGTGGATTTTCTTCCAGTAGCATTTTCAGCGTCTCCACGTCATCGACTTTAGAAATAGATATTTTCTTTAATGCATCCAAATCTCGGCCAATCGATGAGTCCTTAATCTCTTTGGCCAACTGCCAGGCGCGAAAATATTCCCTCTGTTCAAGGTAGATTTTCGTGAGCCAATAATTTACTTCGTCTAGTTGATCCCACTCCTCGTAAATTTTCTTCGTCTGCATGAACATCTCCCTGGCCACAACTGAGAAGCCCAACCGATGCGCAGACAGTGCATAGTAAAAACAGGCGTATTCAGGATAAGGATTGTCACGATCGTAAACCATCAAAGACTTGAAGGTATCCATGGCGGAACTATAATTTCCTTCGTTGTACAACTCCTTTGCTTTCTTGTATTCACGTTTAAAATCCTGAGCAAAAAGATGCGAGAAAGATGAAAAAAGAAATAAAAGACAGACAAACGCAGTTCGCCAATTGGTAATCGATAATTGATAATTGTCAATTAGTTTTTTCATTCCCATTCAATAGTGGCGGGCGGCTTGGAACTGATGTCGTATACGACACGATTAATTCCTTTTACTTTGTTAATGATATCGGAGGAAACTTCGCTTAAAAACTCATGCGGCAAATGCACCCAGTCTGCTGTCATGCCGTCCACACTCATCACAGCACGAAGAGCAACTACTTGTTCATAGGTACGTTCATCACCCATTACACCAACAGAATGAATTGGCAAAAGTATTGCTCCAGCTTGCCAAACCTTGTCATACAAATTATGTTTACGTAAAGCACTGATAAAAATCTGATCGGCCGATTGAAGTATCTTCACTTTCTCAGGGGAAATGTCGCCTAAAATTCGAATACCTAACCCGGGACCTGGAAATGGATGTCGCCCTAAAATTGAATTGTCGATATGAAGTGTTTTTCCAACAAGACGAACTTCATCTTTAAATAAAGCCTTTAACGGCTCCACTACCTTCAGTTTCATTTTTTCCGGAAGTCCGCCAACATTATGATGAGATTTAATAGTAGCAGACGGTCCTTTGATTGATACTGATTCGATCACATCAGGATAAATGGTGCCTTGTCCCAACCATTTTACGTCCGATATCTTATGCGACTCTTCATCAAACACTTCAATGAATGTTTTGCCGATAGCTTTACGCTTGGCTTCTGGTTCCTTTAAATCAGTAAGGGCCGAATAAAATTTTTGTTTAGCATCAACGCCTTTAATGTTCAAACCCATTCCTTCATAAGAAGCAAGCACTTGTTCGAATTCTCCTTTTCTCAAAAGGCCATTATCAACAAAAATGCAATAGAGATTATTACCAATAGCTTTATGGATGAGTGTTGCTGCAACAGTCGAATCAACACCTCCCGAAAGTGCCATCACAACCCTATCATTCCCTAATTTATTTTTTAAATCCAGGATAGTAGTTTCCACAAATTGATCAGGTGTCCAATCTTGCGCGCATCCACAAATGTGGACTACAAAATTTCTTAGCAAGTTTTTTCCTTCTAGTGTATGTGTAACTTCCGGATGAAATTGAATGCCATAAATTTTTTCGTTTTTTAATTTATAGGCTGCAACTCTTACAGACTGTGTACTGGCCGTAATTTCAAAATTGTCAGGAACGGAAACTATAGTATCCGCGTGCGACATCCACACTTGAGAATCGATAGAAATTTCTTTTAGCAATTCATTGTGATGATCGACAGTAGAGAGTTTGGCTCTTCCATATTCACGCATCTGCGAAGGGGAAACTACACCGCCCATTTTGTGAGCAATCATCTGAGCTCCATAACAAACCCCCAATACCGGTATGTTTCCAAACTGCGTTACATCTACATCAGGCGATACTTCATCTCTCACTGAGCATGGACTTCCCGAAAGAATTACTCCTTTAATACCAGAATGAATTGTTGGAATGTGGTTAAATGGGTGAATTTCGCAGTAAACATTCAACTCACGAACCCTTCGAGCTATCAGTTGGGTGAATTGCGAACCGAAATCTAGGATGAGGATTTGCTCTGGCATTTGCAAAAATAAAAGGTTAATGCCAGAGAACAATAAACAATTACCAGGCCATTTTCACCAGGCCAACCTGGAAGCCGGTACTCGTGAAATTCTTATAGCCGAAATTTGTGCTTGTATTGGTCGAATAGTCATAATGAAAAGCTGCCTTGATTCTCCAGGCGGAGTTTTCTTTGAATCCAACCAAAATACCAACTTCTGGCCTCACTAAAAATCCCCATGAAGTGTCGTCTGAGCCATAGATATTATAGTATTGCGCAAATTTATCGTAAGCTGCTCCTATCCCGAGACCTGCATAAGGAGTAATTATCTTTTCCATGGGCAAGAAAAAGTAATCCAGGTTCAGGCTTAAGCTATAGGTATAAGCATAGTTGTACAAATCGGTGGTTGTCGATTGGGTCCCGGTGGTGTAGGTTTGGACCGGAACATATTGCTTGTAAACGGCCCATCCAAAGTCCCCGCCAACCCATAATTTATCTTCGTCATTCAGTCTTTTTCTATAACCAAGCTTGGTACCCAATGAACTTGCTTGACTGACAAAATCCTTATTGGAAAGCGGACTGTTATTATCCCACGAAAGAAAAAAGAATTTGTCAAAATCACGTCCTGATTTAGGGGCAGAAATTTTCCCGGCATTCTTATCAGGGTTTTTGGAACGATCCAGATAATATTGAGCATTTGCACTGATGATGCTTATGGACACCATAACGGATATCAAAAAAAAATTCCTCATCACTGTTTCTTTAAGTAAGAAGACTGTTTATATGCCTGATCTATTGCTTTAGTAGTTAGCCCGAAAACATCGGGTGAGCTAACTAAATCACCAATGTCACAATACCAAATCAATGTGGGCTTTCCATTGGTGAGATTCTTAACATCAAAAATTTCCAGGTATAAGTCAGCCTGATCTGTTTCGGATACTGTAGGATATCCATACCCGTAGCCGTATCCATAGCCATAACCAAACCCGTAACCATAGGGATTGTAGTTATAAGACTGATATAGGTTCACGGTTTCAACAATGAAAACGTAAACCCTCAGGTCGGGATTTTGTTTCTTTCCAACCTGAGTAAACCCAGCCAAATCCATTTGGCTTTTTACTTCGCTGGTGATTACCATCGGGTAATCTCCACCATTGTTGTTTCCCGAACACCCTGTGCACTGGAGGGTATCTGCGGGATTGTTGTCTGAGTTGTTAAAATAACTAATGGTATCCACCGGTATATAGTATGAAGTGTACTTGGTAAAGTCTATTGATTTGTCGTGGTCTGTTGTAACCACCAAATTCTTAACCAAATCCCCGCCATTAGGCTTCGGTTGGCATCCCCAAAAGAAAAGTGCACTTGCTATTATTACAAAATACCCCTTCATTCAATTAAATTTTAGCAAAGTTATAAACTAAACCATTATCTCATTTTTATCTCCGGCCGTGTCCGCCTCCACCAGCATGTCCACCTCCGCCGCCACCGCCACCTACTCGGCTTCCACCGCCTCCAGCGCCAATAGGGCTACTGCCTCTAACACCGCCCCAGCTTTGCTGATGAAATTGAGTCGCATGGTAATTTGAAAAGGCCTGACGGTTGATAGAGTTATTATTAATGGAATTTCGGAAATTATTAGAAGTATGACTTGCAACCGCATTTCGGTTAACGGGTGACGTGCGGTTAGTATTTGCGTTTCTTTCCACAGTGTTATGGCGATTTTCATTGCGACTAACATTTTGGGTTCTGTTGGCTGAACCGAAATGCCTGTTGACACTGGAGTGAAAACCACGATAAACACTGGTGTGATTGACGTACGAACGATGAGCAACGTAGAAGTTATTGCAATAATTGTAATAGCGCGGGTAACTGCGGTAACCATAGTTGAAAAACCAACCAGAATAAGCACGAGAAGGTAAACCGACAACCACAATATTTCCGCCTCCCCCAATATAAAAGCCAGTGTGATAATATAAAGGGTAAGGATACCACATCGGAGATGAGTACCAGTAAGGGTAGCCAAACCAATAAGGATATGGATTCGGGTTATAATTAGAACCATAGTAATAATTGTTCACTACTGCCGGTTGCTGCTGACCCTGGTTCAATACCGCATCGGATGGTCCTCCTTCCTCACCATTGGCTGAGTAACTGTCTGCAAAATCCTGTGCTGATTTTTTCATTTCCTCCTGCATCTGAGGATCGCTTTCAACCTGTTTTTTGTATTCGTCCAGATCTTTCTGGTTTTGAGCATTGATCTCAGAGCTCTGTGCATCTAATTTTTGTTTCGTTCCGGCCGGGTCATTTTTATAGGCCTCGCCTAAACTCACCACTAAATCAATTCGCTCAGTGAGTAAGTTCATAACTTCGGGCATGCCAACGATTTTTTTAAAATCAGTTTGCGCATCACTAGGAAGGTCGCTTATAATTTTATCCATCGCTTCCTGAGATTTCTGGTAAGTTTTATCCATTGCCTGCAAGTCAGCAAGGTGCATTGGAAACAAGCTATTCACAGCATCAGAAACTTCCTTGGGATAACTGGTTATGGTTGGCTTCACCTGTTCCAGTGTTTTAGGTGGTCCATCAACCAATTGATGAATCAAATCCGGATAGCGCGCCAACTCATAATATTTTTCCTGCTCCTCACGTGGGTAAGATGCAACCAGGTCCTGAAATGATTGACTAGTACGTGATTGGATGCGCTCTATTTTCACAATCTTTTGCGAATACTGAGAAATGTTGAGGATGGCATCTCGTACATCAGAAGGGTAGGGAGCAATTGATGCGATAATATCATCATCATCTTTCTTCAGGCTGTCCTGGTAAGATTGTGAGAAAGAGAGAATACTTCTAGTAAACAATAAACCAACAAATAATAATTTCAATTTCGTTTTCATATCATTTTTAAATTCATTAAGAATCCGTTATTAGACTTAATAACGATAGGAAAAGTTTAATTGTTGTGCATATAAAAGATTTGAGCGGTAAACCAGCTTTACGCTAAAGGGATTTTATAATGAATACCTTACACTTGAAGCTGCCCTATTCGCTTTAGCGCGGGCCTCTTCGATAGAATTTCCTTTCGCCAATGCAACTCCCATTCTTCTTTCTCCATCCACTTCCGGTTTGCCAAACAAACGAAGTTGAGTATCAGGTTCTTTCAGTGCTTCTTCTAATCCTGAGAAGACTACATTTTGCGATTTACCTCGAACTAGTACAACACTTGAGGCTGAAGGTCCTAATTGTCTGATCACTGGAATTGGTAATCCTAAAATCGCTCTCACGTGCAAGGCAAACTCAGACAAGTCTTGCGAAATCATTGTCACCATGCCAGTATCGTGTGGACGAGGAGAAAGTTCACTGAAATAAACTTCATCACCTTTCACAAAAAATTCAACCCCAAAGATTCCCACTCCACCCAATTCTGTTACGACTTGTTTTGCAATATCTTGGGATGCCCTCAATGCCCTCTCTGTCATCGGATGAGGCTGCCAGGATTCCTGGTAGTCGCCATGTTCTTGGCGGTGACCGATGGGCTCACAAAATGAAACGCCATCTTTACACTTGATTGTAAGCAGTGTGATCTCGAAATCAAAATCTATAAAGCCTTCCACAATTACCTTTCCTCCTCCACTTCGTGAGCCTTCTTGCGAACAGACCCACGCTTTATCAATATCTGCATCTGACTGGATTACACTCTGCCCCTTGCCTGACGAACTCATGATTGGCTTCACCATGCAAGGGATTCCGATATGATTTACTGCATCCGCAAATTCTTTAGAAGAGCCAGCAAATTTGTAAGGCGAAGTTCTTAATTTCAATTTCTCTGCAGCGAGCGTGCGAATGCCTTCCCGATTCATGGTGAGACGTGTTGCATTCGCTGTTGGAATTATATGAAAGCCTTCTTTTTCCAGTTCCACTAAAGTGTCAGTATTAATGGCTTCAACTTCGGGAACGATAAAGTCTGGTTTTTCTTTATAAATAATTTCGCGAAGCGCTTTTCCGTCTAACATCGAAATGGTATAACTGCGATGCGCCACTTGCATGGCTGGTGCGTGGTCGTACCGATCGACCGCAATCACCTCCACACCGTAACGTTGCAATTCAATCACTACTTCTTTGCCAAGTTCACCCGATCCGAGCATCATCACTTTAATCGATGAGGGAGTAAGCGGCGTGCCGATTTGAACTAGAAAATTGGAATTTGGCATGGTTGACGATTTTTAAGCAATTATAAAAATAAAACAGCCAGCCAAAAATTCATTAAAAGGATTTATCTTTTCCCAAAATCTAATACCTAGTTTCAGACCCGTGATTTCAAAAATTGGATTCAATTATGCTTCCTGGGCAGGCCCGTTATTATTTTTCCTCTTTAGTAAAACCGCTATTGCCCAAACACACTCCTTCATTCATTATTCAGTTCCAGAGGGCCTGCCAAGCTCAGAGGTTTATTGCGTGCATCAGGACCGAGCAGGCTTTTTCTGGTTTGCTACAGACAATGGTGTCGTGCGTTACGATGGTAACCAAATGGAGACCTTTCAGGTTGGCGAAGGACTAACCGATCCTGTAGTTTTTGGAATTGTTGAGGATCAAAAAGGCCGCATTTGGTTCAGGACTTTTTCGGGTAAAATATCTTTTTATAACAACAAAAAAATTCATCCTTATCAGTATAATGACACATTATCTCAACTAACCAAGAATTCCTATTTATTTTCACTCCACATCGATTCCCTTAACGATGTTTGGTTCAGTACAAATTTCGCGTTAGGGAAAATAGATTCCAAGGGGAATATTCAAAAGGTGGATATCGCACATCATGAGCTAAGTCTCAAAAAAATAGAGGGGCAATTTATTGTTGGATATCTGGGATCCGTAGGATTAGTCGACCGGGTAAAGGTTAATGAAAAATTATTTCCAATACTATTGAATGATAAGACCCACATTCGGCCAATTAATTGTACGGTGAGTTGGAAAGGTGAAGATTATTTCTCCATCGGAGCAACTATTTTCAAAATAGGGAAAGAGTCGATCACCCCCGTTTTCAATGGGAAAGAACAAATTATATGTCTCTCCAAAGATCTTGATGATCATCTTTGGATTGGCTACATTCAACATGGCGCGGAGAGATACCAGAATTTTGGTGACACCCGGCCGTTTAAATTTAATTTTCTTGATTCAAAATCAGTGACCAGTATCCTGCAAGATTCTCAAAAAGGATATTGGCTTAGCACACTGGAGGACGGTGTCTATTACGTTCCTGAATTTAAATTATTATTAAATGAAAATGATACAAACCACACAAAGATAAAGGTGGTCTTTTATCATGAAGGCCAAACTTTTATAGGTGATGATTCTGGCCTTGTACGCGTCCTCGATTCATTCGGAAAGATCCTAGAACAAAAAAAGTTTGACGGGCATTCAATTCTTTCAATTTTTCTTGACACACAACAAAACATTTGGATATCGACCAACTTCGAGACATATATTTTGGATAACCGACTAAATATAAAGAAGGTAGTCCCGATTAGCCTGAGCAGTATGACAGGCGACAATGAAGGATTTATTTGGGGGAAAAGCGGATTCTATACAGTAAAGTTCAATTCAAAAGGAGAAACTATTTTTAAGTCTATAAACGAGAGCTCTCGTTTTATTTACTCAACAGAAGACTATATATATCTGTTCGGAAGGTTAGGGTTAAACGTTTATACGCGTTCATTCGACAAAATTAAAATCCCACAATCTTTTGAAAGCCTGAAAATTTCTAAAATAGTAGAGCTGAACAGTACTTTTTTATTAATCGCAACTTTAGGAAGTGGTTTTTATATCGTCAATAAAAACGATTGGAGCTTTCATCACTATTATTCAAAGCAAAATTTCATTGCCGATAACATTTACTCAGCTATCGTAGTTGACTCCACATTATGGCTAGGAACCGAAAAGGGTGTGGCAGCTACAAAGGTCCAGCCCCTCCTTCTTAATTCGCCTTTATTTCAATTCTACACAAAGGGAAACGGCCTTGCAAGCAACCGCATTGCACATCTTAGCTATTCCAAACCCAATGTATGGGTCTTTTATGATGACAGCTTTTCTTTGTTGCCCGCTAGCCTTACGAATCAAAAGCCAAATCTAGCCACCTTTTACTTGAAAGACGTACTTATCAACAACCAGCTGGACAGCCTCGAGAATCTCGATAAACTGAAGTTTGACCAAAATAATATCCAGATCAATTTCGGGTTCATTGATATGAGAAATCAGAATATCTTAATCAGGTATCGACTGTCGCAGTTAAACAGCTGGAATTATGCTACTGAGAGGAATATTAAATTCTTTTCCTTAAGCCCTGGAAATTATTCTTTTGAATTAGAATACTCAACTGATAATTTCCATTGGATTTCAGCTTTAAAACATCCTCTAATAATTTCACCGCAATGGTGGATGAACTGGAGGATTCAGCTAGCAATACTTATTATGCTGAGTCTCCTTGGTTTTTTGTACTACAGAAGAAGAATTCGCCTGCTTAGGGAGAAACAAGATTTACTAAAGATTATTAATGAGCAGCAGCAACAATTAATACGCGCAGAATTGGAAACTCTGGAATCTGAAAGGGGTAGAATCGCAAAGGATCTACACGATAGCATTGGCACCAATCTGGCTGCCATTAAACTGTTCTTGAATAGTTTCTTCAAGAAAAGTAACGAGCCAAACGCACAAATCATTGAGGCTACACTTCAGGAAACTATTCAAGGCACAAAAGATATTATTGCAAACCTTGCTCCTGCTGACTTAGAGCGATTTGGACTTGTTGAAGCAATTAAAATCTACGCGCAAAGAATAAAGGATCAATTTGAAATCAATATTGAAGTAGACTCTTTGGGCGTCGAAGCAAAACAACCAGAAATCAGTATTCATCTTTTCAGGATCGTCCAGGAATTAATATCAAATTCGTTAAAATATGCAAGTGCTAAAAAAATTTCAATCAGCACAAATTTTACTTCCAGCTCATTAAAAATCCATTACGACGATAACGGCGTTGGCTTCAATGTAAATTCCATAGCAAAAGGGAACGGTCTTTTAAATATTCAATCTCGGGTACAGATCTTAGAAGGGACAATCAAATTTGAGTCAAGTAACAGTGGAGTCTCCTATCAGATAGATGTTCCACTTAAAATAAATCAGTCATAATAAGTAAACAGGGCTTGCGATTCCCGGATTCCGCAGTGAAATAAAAAACCCGTCACACAATGTAACGGGTTTAGTTTGAGGTTCCGAGCGGATTCGAACCGCTGTAGGAGCTTTTGCAGAGCTCAGCCTAGCCGCTCGGCCACGGAACCTTTTTTATTTACTCGGCTCTGCCTTCACTGCGTTTCGGCAGACAGGCACGGAACCTTTTGATTTCACAAAACTAAAAAACTAAATCGTATTCCTGCAAAAAAGAAAGTGGCCCGAAAGCCACTTTCATTCAAGTACAATTTATTTCGATTAATTTCCTTCGCCAGCAGGCTTGGATTTCATCTTCTCTTTCAATGCGCTCAATGCCTCAATATCACCCAAGGTTGATTTCTCTGACTCCTGGTTGATCTTATCGATGGTCTTGCCTTTGCTTGGAGCTGCCTTTTTCTTAGGCGCAGCAACAGTCTTGTCTTCTTCTGTTGACCACATAGCTTTTAAACTAAGGGTGATTCTTCTGTCATCTTTAGAGAATTCAAGCACTTTGAAGTCGTAGCTCTCGCCTACTTCAGCTTTAGAGCCATCTTCTTTCGCTAAGTTCTTCAATGAACAGAAACCCTCAATACCATATGGCAACTCAATCACAACACCTTTATCATTTTTGCTGATGATCGTGCCCTTGTGTGTTGAACCAGCCGTGAAGATGGTCTCAAATGTATCCCAGGGATTTTCTTCGAGGTGCTTATGGCTTAATGCCAATCTACGGTTCACAGCATCCAATTCAAGAACCTGAACTTCGATGGAATCGCCCACCTTCGTAAATTCTGAAGGGTGTTTGATTTTCTTCGTCCAGCTTAAATCAGAAACGTGTACTAATCCGTCAATGCCTTCTTCCAATTCGATGAACAAACCGAAGTTGGTCAAATTGCGAACGATACCTTTGTGGCGTGTGCCAACAGCATACTTAGCCAACACATCCTGACGAGTCCAGGGGTCTTCCGTCAACTGTTTGATGCCAAGGCTCATCTTGCGCTCATTGCGATCGATGGTAAGTACTACTGCATTGAGTTCATCTCCCACTTTGATAAAGTCTTGTGGGTTGCGCAAATGTTGTGACCAGCTCATCTCAGAAACGTGGATAAGTCCTTCCACCCCAGGTTGCAATTCAAGGAACGCGCCATAATCGGCTACGTTAACGATCTTGCCCTTTACTTTTGAACCCACTGCAATGTCAGCAGACAATGATTCCCAAGGGTGAGGCGTAAGTTGCTTCATACCTAAAGAGATTCTTCTCTTGTCTTCGTCGAAGTCAAGTACAACCACTTTCACTACCTGGTCAAGTTTCAGCAACTCTTCAGGATGGTTGATACGTCCCCATGAAATATCAGTGATATGCAATAATCCGTCTACACCGCCCAAGTCGATGAATACACCGAAGTTGGTCATGTTCTTGATCACACCTTCCAATACTTGTCCTTTTTCAAGGTTAGTGAGGATAGCCGCTTTTTGTTGCTCAAGATCTTTTTCGATCAACACTTTGTGAGAAACAACTACGTTGTCGTTGGTGTAATTGATCTTCACCACCTTTACTTCGATGTTTTTGTTTACATAAATATCAAAGTCGCGGATCGGCTTAACATCAATTTGTGAACCAGGCAAGAAAGCTTCGATGCCAAATACATCTACGATCAAACCACCTTTGGTTCTGCGTTTCACAAAACCTTCGATTACCTGATCTTTGTCTAATGCAGTCTGTACATACTCCCAGCCCTTCACCAACTTTGCCTTTCTGCGCGACAACACTAATTGCCCCATCAGGTTTTCACGTTCCTCGATGAAAAGGTCAACGATGTCACCAATTTTCAAATTGGTCATGTCTTTGAATTCAGCCAACGGCACAAGGCCATCTGACTTGAATCCGATATTTAGAATTACATCGCGGTCATTGATACCTACTACAGTTCCTTTTACAACTTCACTTTCACTTACAGATGCGATAGTGCCTCCGTAAATCTTGTCCATTTCAGCACGGTCTTTTGCGGTATAGCCTTCTCCAAAACCTTTTTTGTCGAATGCTTCCCAATCGAAATTTTCCAAGGACACATTAGACGTAGTGGCTTTGCGGGCGGTCACATCTTTGATCATCCGGCTAATGCCTTCTTCTTCTTCTCTTTTCTTAGCTGCCTTGAAAGCTGCCAAGTCATCCTGTGCGAGTTCAGCTTCTGCGGTTTTTACGTCCACGTCTTCTTCAGCACCTTTTACTGCCA
>Ga0207112_1134_pt4 | contig 12966 bp, 13 predicted proteins | sample Alteio_BWMinHeat_72_FD_153549 | JGI IMG/M metagenome (GOLD analysis project Ga0207112, IMG submission 153549) | Enriched cells from forest soil in Barre Woods Harvard Forest LTER site, Petersham, Massachusetts, United States -... | ecosystem: Environmental > Terrestrial > Soil > Temperate forest >...
ACCTGCTCACCGTTGCTGTCGGGCAATCCCATGCTTGGCCCCCTCCAAAACAACGGCGGGGCCACGCTCACAATGGCCCTGTTGCCGGTGAAGGTGCAGTTGACAATCGTAGCGGGGGTGGCGGAAAAGATGCCGCCGCCGTCGCCCGCGGAATTGCCGCTGAACGTGCTGTTGACCACATTGCATCCCCCGCTGGGGGCGAAGATTGCGCCGCCGTTAAATTGCGTTAAATTCCCGCTGAACGTGCTGGTCGCCACCGTGCATGTTCCTCCCGTAAAGATGGCGCCACCGCTGGCGGCGCCGGTAACGGAGTTGCCAACGAACCTGCAGTCCGTAACCGTCAGGTTGCTTCCTGGCCCGCCGGCAATGGCGCCGCCGCCAGTACCGCTATTCACCGAGTTGCTGACGAAGAGGCAGTTCGTAACCGATACAGTGCCCTGGTTGACGATTGCGGCCCCGAGCGGGGCCAATCCATTCGCAAAACTAAGGCCGGAGATGGCCACCGTCGCCGCAGGAGAGATACTAAACACGCGCGACGAATTGTTGCCGCTAAGTGTCAAGACATCATGCCCAGGCCCGACGATCGTTATATTTTGGCCTATGGATATTTCGCCGGAATTCAGCGAGATGGTCGTTGGCAGTCCTAAATTAAACATGACCGTATCGCCTGGGGCCGCGGCGTTGATGGTATCCCTCAAGGATCCCAGGCCGTTGTCATTGGTGTTCGAGACAAACAATACCGCAAAGGCCTTTGCCGGCCTTGTACACACGGCAGAATTCAGTATCCCCATTGCTGCCGTCACAGCGGCGAAAAATACTGCTTCGAGCTTTACAATCCGTGATCGTTTCATTTTTCCTCCGTCTGATCTATCCCCCTCCGGGGATTCCGGGTTCAGCCGCGCTGACCTCAAAATAGGCGCTGCGGAAAAGGCTTCAGCGCTCGTCAGTGTCCGCGCAGTGCAGGGGCGCGCAAGATTACCGCTATTGACCAAGGGCGCATCGAATAGGTTTCAGGGGCCCGATCAGCAACGTTCCGCGCAATGATAGGCAAACCAGTCGCCCGATGTAACTGTATATTCATACAGGCAGGGTCCAGCCAGAAAACTGAAAGGACGGGGAGAGCAGGCAGAGTGTGGTAGCGAGATTCGGGGATGCGAATCGGCTTTATGAAATGCGGGACCGGGCTCCGCAAAGTCGTCTGATCCGCGCGCTTGAACAACTCAAAACGAAAATTGATTCAGACGAGCTTATTGCGGAGGGCCTTGGCGACGGCCTCAGACTTGGAGTGAACTTGCAACTTCTGATACACATGTTGCAGGTGGAAGGCGACTGTTCGGACGGTAATGCCAAGCTCGCCGGCGGCGGTTTTGTAGCTATGACCGTCGATGATAAGCCTGAGCAGCTCTGTTTCCTGCGGCGTCAGACGGTAATTAGCGCGCTCGGGCGGGTGAAACTCTCTGAACAGCTTTACCACTTGACTGGCCACCTCCGGCGACATGGGAGCGCCTCCGGCCGCCACTTCCTTGAGGCTTTCGAGCAAGCGGGCTGGAGCGGTGTTCTTCAAAAGATAGCCTGAGGCGCCCGCGCACAGCGCCCTGAATATGCCCTTCTCGTCGTCGTAAATTGTGAGCGCAACGATGAGGAGCCGCGGGTGGCGCTCCTTTAAGATTTCGATGCCCTGAATGCCGCTCATGCCGGGAAGCCCGATATCGGTGAGCAGTATGTCGGGAAGCTGGCTAGCGATGGAACGAAGCGCGTCTTCCATGGCGCGAAACGTGGCCACACAGCGGAAACCCGGGGAGCCATTGATCAAAACCGCCAAGCCCTCGCGAACGTCGCGGAGGTCTTCGACGATCGCGACCTTGATAGTATTTTCAGCCTGTGACACGCCGGCTCCCGACCTCTCTGTTGCGCTGAACGCTTCGAGTCTACAGCCAAACCAGGCGCGCGTCACCTGTCTGTTCAGTCAGGCGCCCATCCGGGTGCGGGCGGGTCTTTGACTATGGACTGCGAGCACGCAGCCGATCAGCGCGGTTTGCGCGGGACCGTCAAGACGACCTCGGCGCCTTGACCCTTTGTCGATATTAACCGCAGTTCGCCTCCCAGATCCGCTGCGCGGTGCTTCATGCTCGCAAGGCCCTGGCCTTCGACCGGCTCGAGGGTGTCGAAGCCGCGGCCGTTATCGCGAACCCTGAGGACCAGCCGCGAGCGTTCAAGCGTTAGATCAATGGCTACAAAGGAGGATTGGGCGTGCCGGGCGGCGTTATTTAAGGCCTCCTTGAAGACCAGGTAGACATTCCGGCGGACATCGGCCCCGAGCGTTAGGTCCTCTTCGCCGGATGGGGCGCGGAACTGAAATTGAATCTGGCGGTTAGATAAGACCTCGCTGGCAAACCGGCGCATTCGCTGCACCAGGTCGATCAAATGGTCACGGGCGGGATCGATTGCCCAGACTATGTCGCTCATCGAAGCCACGCACTCGCGCGATATTTGAGCGATAGAGACCAACGGCGCGCTTACCCTTGGTTGTTCCGCTTGGAAATGAGTGTTGGCGACTTCGCTCAGGATGCCGATGCGGGTGAGGTTCGCGCCAATGTCGTCGTGCAGATCGGCGGCGATCCGCGTTCTGACGCGCTCAATCTCCAGCAATCGCCGAACGCGATAGCGATACAGGGCATAGACAGTGAGCGTAAGAAGAGCGCCAATCAGCGCAACGGACCACCAGCGCCTCCAAAGCGGCGGGAGGATCGTGAAGCTGGCCGCCGCCGACGTTTCACTTACGCCTCCATTTGAGGTTAAGGCCCGCACGCAGAAGCGATAAGACCCGGGAGCGAGATTAGCGTACGTGACGGAGCGCTGGTCGCCAGGCGCGCTCCACTCAGATGAACCGCCTTCGAGTTTGTACTGATAGCGCAGCGACTCGGCTGCGGCGAGGTTGAGGCCAGAGAAGTCGATTTGAACATTATTCTGGCTTGCTTCGAGCTCAGGGCCGGCTATGGCGACGGCGCCGAGGTCAGGGATTGGATAAGGCGCCCCGGCGACGCGGAGGGCGGTTATTAGAATGGGCGGCGGCGAGGCTGGCCGCTCAGCCTGCGGGGTGATTCGTGAAAGCCCAAGCAGCGTGCCGAACCATAAGGAACCATCGCGCCCGTGAAAACTAACGTTGACAAAGCTGTTAGCCAGGCCATCTGCGGTTGTGTAGTGTCGAATGTGACCGGTCGCCGGGTCGAGTTTATCGAGGCCGCGACCGGTCCCGACATATATCATCCCAAATTGATCCTCAGTCACACAGGTAGCCTGATTGCTCGATAACCCCTCGGCAACGGAATAGGTGATGATGCGAGGGCTCTCCTCCTCGGGATGATCAACGCGCGCGAGCCCTCCTTCCGAGGTCGCGATCCAGAGGCGGGACTCGTGATCGAGGTAAAGGCCCCGAATAAGCCCTGGCGGCAGTCGATCAGTGGTCGTGAAAGGCGTGAAGCGGCCCGCGCGGTAGCGCAACAGGCCGTCCGCATAAAAACCAATCCAGAGATTGCCAGAGGCATCCTCGCAAAACGCTGTTGGCGCGGACTCTGGTATTCCGTCAGCCGGCGAGTAGGGATGAAAAATCCGGGTGGCGCGCTCCCATCGCGTCAGCACGCCTCTGGGATTGCCTAGCGTGCTGATCCAAATATCACCGCGAGAATCTTCGAAGAGGCGGAATATGTCATTCGTAGGCAGCCCATCACGTGTTGTGTAGATCGCCGCGGGACGAGCCCGCGTAAGTTGTTCGGGACTGGTTGACCTGGCGTAACGAACGAGGCCCCCGAAACTGGGGGCCCACCAGTCGCCATCACGGTCCTGGAACGTTGCCTGATACCAGCCCCAGCCCCAGTAAGAAACGCCTGTGGGTAGAGTCAGCGGAACGGCGGTGAATCTTCCGCGCTCGAACTTGCTGATCATACCGTTAGGGTGAACTATGCATAGTTCGCCGTTTCGGGTCTCCAAAATCGACGCTACCTGTGCTCCGCCGAGACCATCGGCCTCGCCGTACGTCACAAAGCCGTTCGCCGCCAAGCGCATCGCGCCGCCAGAGGCAGTGCCAATCCATAGGTTTCGATCACGGTCGAAGGCCAGGGTTGTCACCTGAGGATTGCTAAGGCCATTGGATTGAATATAACTCCGAAACCTACCTCTGCCGCGGCCATGCGGCGGTAGGAACTCGCACAGTCCGTGCCCGGCGCCGGCCCATAGCCTGCCATCCGAGGATTGACAAAGCGCATAGACCGGATTACTGGGGAGCCCGTCTTTCACTGTATACAAGTCCGCCACTACTGGCTGATGCGGCTTTGGGTCGGCTACAAGTTCGTAAAGCCCGAAGGCGGAGCCAACCCATACTCGGCCGTCCCGGTCTTCCATCAAGGCGGTTGAATTGCGCTCAAGCAATCCTTCTTCCGCTGTGTAGCGCTCGACGATTCCATCTTGCCGCCGCCTATAGAGCCCCGACCCGGCGATAATCCACAGCGCGCCGCGCCGGTCCTCAATGACCGCATTCACCGCTAGCTTGTCGTCGCCTCCAGCGGGTAGAATGATGTCGACGAAAGAGAAGGCGGGATCGCCGTCTGCCTGGTCCAGGCGAAAGAGCCCGGCGGAGGTCCCGCACCAGATTGTGCCCGCGTGATCTTCATAGATTACATGGATAGATCGAGCGCCTGGGTCTTCCGCCGGGTAATAAACGACAAACCCCTGACGCGAAGCATCTGGCTTCCCTGAGATCGCGGGATGCGCCGGATCGGGGACGAAACGGCAGAGCCCCTTGTCAGTAGCCACCCAATACGTTCCTCCGCGCGTTTCCAAGAAATCATAGACTTGGACGCTTGCCAGGCCCTGTTCCGTTCCGTAGTTCGTGAACTTGTAACCGTCGAAGCGCGATAGTCCCTCGCTGGTGCAAAACCAGAGGAATCCTTTGGAGTCCTGAACGATCCGGGTTATGCGATCGCGCGGCAGGCCGTCGGCCGTGGTGTAGGTCTTGATAGGCAACCGCTCCGCCATCGTCTGGCCGCCGAACGAGCAAAGCACCGACGCGAGCAGCCCGATCCTGAGAGTCACGACGATTCCTTTGCTGCCCGCGACGCGCAAGATTGTTTACCTCTTACCTAAAGCCGTGTTCTACGTATACCGTGCGCCAACACGGACATCAAGGCTAAGAGAGTGACGAGAGGCCAACCAGGCGTCGGCGCGAGCCGCGTCGAGGGTCAGGTTCAACGCCGGGACACAGATGCTCTCGCGCCCGGAGTCGCGTTGTTGGTCACGGCAGGGGTCGCGGTTTATGGCTTCTATGTGTCACTGGGCGGCCGTCCGATACTGCCTCAAGGATGACGGCGGCCGTTTCATGGGCAGGCGGAATATTCCGGATGCGCCGGCGCTTGCTGGCAGTTAAGGTAAGGGGAGGCCGCCTTGTGAGCCGCACCACTCAAAGGGATTAAGGGCGAGTTGATCGCCGCTAATTTGATCTGGCTTGTTTTGCTCCTTCGGCTGCTGTGGCTGCTTCGTCGCCGACCTGATACTCGATAAAGTATTTGTAGAGCGCCCGAATGTATTGCACCTGTGCGTTTTCGTAGAGCCGCTCAATCTTGAGATTGGTCGGTGCTGACGCATTCTTTCCATCTTGACTTTCGTATCACTGTCGTGATAGACCCGATACAATTCTAAAGCGCAAGATGCTCCGGCGGAGACGCCCCGGAGTGACAGGGGCCGACGCCGGCGGAGTGGCCGGTTTGCTAACGAAAGGAGGCGGCAGTGGAGCTGAAAAGACTATCGAAGATAGGACGGCTGGGAGTGTTTTCGTCCGTGTTGTTGTTTAGTGTAACGCAGCAGTCAAACGCCCAAACCGTTTGCAGCCCTCAACAGGGCTCCAACAGCGGTTTCTTCTATTCGTTTTGGAAGGATACCGGATCAGCATGCATGACTATGGGCTCCGGCGGCAATTACAGTGCAAGTTGGAGTCTGGGTTCCGGCAACATGGTTTGCGGCAAAGGCTGGAGCACCGGATCTTCAACCAGGAGAGTCGGCTACAATGCCGGGGTCTGGGCGCCATCCGGAAATGGATATTTGAGTCTCTATGGGTGGACGAGAAACCCGCTTGTGGAGTACTACGTCGTCGATAGCTGGGGGAGTTTTAGGCCGCCAGGCGCAACGCGGGCAGGCACAGTGACCAGTGATGGCGGCACATACGACCTGTATCGGGTCCAGCGAGTCAACGCGCCTTCCATTGACGGCATCAGGACCTTCTTTCAGTACTGGAGCGTCCGGCAGTCGAAAAGACAGACCGGGGTCAACCAGACGATCACTTTTGTCAACCACGTCAACGCCTGGGCGAGCAAAGGCTGGTTTCTGGGAACCCATGCCTACCAAATATTGGCGACAGAGGGATTTCAAAGCAGCGGGAGCTCCAACGTAACGGTGTGGTCGCAGTAACACAGCGAATCCATTGCGAGAGCTGAAGGAGCGCATGCGCCCAGGCTAGGTTCGCGCCTCTTGCGGTCAGGCGAAGTCTATTCGAAGCGACGATCGTCGCCTCAACCAAGCATCTATTCGAGGCGATAATTGCTTAAGCCGAGAGTCCCACCTACCATGAGAGCGCAAATTAGCGCCCAGATAACGCTCAGCCTGTCCGACGATACCTATTGGCGGGCCGAAACATACGCCGCCTCTGCCGAGCGCGACCTCTCGGAGATCATCGCCGCCGCGCTCGCCACTTCGTTGCCTTCGGTCGAAGTCATCGACGGTTTGAGGGCAATGACAAAGCTGCCTGACGCTGAAGTTGTTGCCCTAACCGAGCTAACGATGGACCCCGAAGCTGACCGCCGCCTGAGCGAACTGCCGGACCGGCAACAAGCCGGACAGTTAAGCGAGATGGAGCGGGCGGAGCTTGCGGCTTTAATGCGAGATTACGAGATCTGTCTTCTAGGCGGCCGCAAGGAATCCGGAAGCCGTACGCCGTGGGCTGCGCTCTCGCTAAGTCAGTGACCAATCGGTGGTGACTGGGATGCGCGTGATATGACGCACCGCATGCGGACCTGCTGATCGAAACTGCTCGAAGCTAGCCGCGATGGTGTCAAGCGCCATCATGAGACGCCAGCTCCCGTTTGGCTCGGCTAAGGGCGCTTTCCTCGAGTTCGACCCGCTCTCTGATAATCCGGCTCAGCCAATCTTCGACATTTTTCTCCCGGTGTAAGCGGGCCAAGAAGGCCGCGCGGGCAGCGAGGCTGGCCGATATGGAAACAGACTTGGGTTTTTTCTTGCGAATTTGAATCGGCTCTTCCCATGCCGAATCGTCATTCACTTGCAATTCAACGATTCTGTCGACCTCATCCTGCGAGGCTGCGGTCCTCTTAACCTTCCTCTTCGTATTCATAGTGGCCAACCTGTAATAATGCGCACAATGTTTCCTGGTTTGAGCTGAAAAATGATCTTCAGTTTGCGGCCGCCGATGGTCCGGCCAATGAGCTGATACCGGTCCCTAAACTTTTTGTTTCTCCGAACTGTGTAGCCAGTGAAAAAGCATTCAATCGCCTCTTCAAGGGTGGTGTGGTGGGCAGCGAGCTTGTCAATTTCGAAGTCATATTCAAAGTTCGAGGGGGTGAACTCGCTCCATTTGACCACAGCACTAATTCTACAACTATGCCTCGCCTTGGGGAAAATGAGTATTGGCGCCGCCCCAGCGACTAACTCGGTCCGGGGGCGTGGTATTTGAACCTACAAACGAGCCTCCAGACGGCGCTTGAAATACACCAGGATCGAGGCGGCTTACAGATTTCCAAGGCTCATCGCAGAAACAGCGCGGGCTGCAACACCGGCCAATAGCGAAGCTGCGTGGCGCGGAAGTTGCCGCCCCCTAACCGAGCTAACGATGGACCCAAACCTGACTGCAGCCTGAGCGAACTGCTGCACCGCCAGCAGGCGGGACACGCCGCCCTGGCCGCCTTGCTGACGCTATCGATTTGCCGGTAGTCTATGGCTATCTGCAGTTAATATCCATGCCGTTTCTCCCCCGTTTGCTACTGACCGGCGCCTAGATTGAGTCCCTTCCAGGCCGCTACTCCTCCCTGAATATCGAAACTTAAGATAAAAGAGCTGGTTCATACCGTCGTGCCCTTATACCTGTCTTCGAAGCGAAACTGAAAGCTCACGTGCCCGTTGATCAGCATTCAAGCCCGCCTCGCTGATGGGCATAATCTCTGCACGACCCGAGGCGCCGAGGCCGCAGGGCCGGATGACCGTGGGCCGCTTCGGACTGACCGAAGCGACCCAGAAGGTTTTGCTTGAGAGAATTGATTCCGCCTGATGTCCGGGCCGAGTCCCCCTGCCGCCGGGTCGCCGCCCGCTACGCAATCAGTCAGCGCGAGGGGATGGGTTTAGTGGTCAGCTTAAGCAACAGGTTGGCCGTGCCCCTGGGGTCGTCCAGGTTGTTACTGAGTTGATTGATGATCCCCGGGAGGTAGTTTCGCCTGTCTGCCTCTGCCTCTTCTCTCCCTGAATGGTTCTTCTTGTCCTTGTCCACATATTGCTCGTGGAGGTTCCCCTGTCTTTGCGTGATCGTGTCAAGCCAGCGATAGCGAGCCTTGGTTTGAAGGTAAGGCGAGCCGGGGTCCTGGTCCACCAACGGGTCGTACCTTATTTCCACGGCCTTCTCGCGGTCCGCGACGATGGCGTTGAATGTGCTCACAATGTGGTCGCAATAGGTCTGCGCGTTGAGCTTGACGCTTGTGGCGAAACTCGACTTCGCGGGTTCCGGCCGCAACGGGTCGACCAGGGCCTGCTCTTGCATCAACGCCAGATGAACGCCCGCCGCGACCATGAAGGCCGGGAGTCCGGGCTTGGCATACCTCTCCTCCATCAAGGTATAGACTGCCTCCTTGTAGAGCCCGTCTACCTGCGGGGTGATCATATCCAACAGATCCTTCCGCGGCACGTCGCCGCTTGCCTTCCGCGGTTTGTAGGTGTTCTTCTGCCACGCCACGATGCCATTGACTCGGCCATTGATGTTGTCGATCGAGGCCGAGGTGACCTCTTGTTTGACGATGTTGCGAATCTCTTTGTAGACCTCGTCGAAGTAGTCGGGCACGCCGGGAGGGAAGATGGCCTCGAAGATGAGTCCCCCGATGGTCCCGGCAATTCCGTCGACCAACCCGCTCCCAAGTTTCTTCGCAATGGAGGTCGCGGTGATCGGTTTAGCCGCTACCGCACTCATTAACGTCTGCCTGGCCGCGACCTCGGTGGTGTAAGGGACGGGCGCCGGTTCGATAAACCGCAGGTCGCCAGCGACGACCTGCACGTCGTCGAACAGGTAATAGATCTCCGCCATGTTAGTGGTGCGTTTGAGGACCGCCGTGTCGGCCTGTAGCGACTCAAAAGGCCCTTGTAGAAAAGTGAAGAAGTCCTCGTTAACGGCCTCTCCCTCAAGCAGCGGCGACTCGCGCAAAAGGGTCGCCAGCACGCATCGCTTTCTGGCCTCGATTTCGGCCTCTTGTTCCGCGGTGATTTCGTAGAAAGCCTCAGGAAGGGCGATCGGCACAGAAGCGCCGAGGTGATGGTTGACTACACTAGCGACTTTTTGGTTGACGACTTCGTCACTCAGTTCGGCCCCCAGATCCGCCTGTCGCCGGAAGGCGCGCTCCACTTTCTCCCGCACATACGATTGCGGGGAGGCGCCGAAAATCTTGTTAAACACGATTCGCATTAGTCACTCTCCTTAAGTTGGTCGCAGCACGCTGCCTGGCGTGAATTGCGCGCCGTAAAAGGCGGGTTGGATTATGCCTTTCACGACAAATGACCCCACTCTAATCGGACCGGGATACTCTGTAGATTCAATTATTCTTACTGGGCTGTGTATTATAGTTCTTCTACAGTGCGACTGTCATGTTGACCCGAGGCAGCCCAGGAAGTGGTCGACCTTACCGGCCGTCAAGCGAGAAAATGACGGCCCGGATTTTGAGTTGGCCGGGACGCGGCGGACGATACTTTGATCGGGCAGTAGATCACTCCATGACAGCGCCAGGCAGTCATAAACCCAAGAAAAAAGCCGCCTTGCGGCGGCTGATATTGGTTGCGGGGGCAGGATTTGAACCGGCGACCTTGGGTTATGAACAAGTATTCCTTCGCCGCCTGGCCTTCTTAATTTCGCTAGCGGCTTGCCTTAATGTCGTAGGCCCACAGGCTCCCGAGATCCCGAATGTAAAGCCTGCCGTTGGCAATGACCGGATACGCATAGGCTCTCTCGGCGTAATCGCCCTCCTTTTTGTGCTGCGGCGGAGCCGGAGGAGTGAATCGACTCCGTTCGCGAAATGCATCCGGAGTCGCCTCGACCAACGCGACGGCTCCGTTCGCGTCGTGAACGTAGAGAAGCCCCTCGGCGTAGGCGAGCGAGGCCATGCCGATGTTTTCGGTCGTCCACATCACCTTGCCCGTCGTGAACTCGACGGCGAGCAGATGGTCCGTGACCTCACCGCCGTAAAGATAGTCGCCGACCAGCACCGCGCCGCCAAAGCCGTTCGGGAGGCCGCGCTTGAAGTAGACCTGCTCCGCGGGGACGCTTGCTCCGTTCTGCTTTAAGCGAACGAGCCCGCCTCCCATGCCAAGCGCCCCGCCGTACACATACTCGTCACGCGCGACCGGCGTGAAAGCCTGCGCCGGGCCCTTGGCGACTTCCTTGTAGCGCCACAGGAACTCGCCCGTCTTCGCATCGACGCCGACGATGCCCTTGCTCAAAAACTGCACGTACTGCTTGCGGCCGGCCGCTTGAACGACGATCGCCGACGCGTACCCCGCGGGATCGCCATCCGGGACCGCCGACTTCCAGATGAGCGCGCCCGTCTTTTTGTTGAGCGCCACGATCGTGGCCTGCGCGCCGCCGGGGGTTGCGACAAGGACATCGCCATCAACCAGGGGAGACTCCGCGTAGGCCCATTCGCCCGGTTTGCCGCCGAACTCTTGGCGGAGGCTTTTCTGCCAGCGAATCTTGCCGCTCCCGGTTTCAAGGCAGGCGAGGTCGCCATCCGAGCCCAGGGCGTAGATGGAGTCTCCGTCAACGGTCGGAGTGGACCGGGCCTTCGGATAAGGCGGATTCTGATTCGGGTTGCCGACGTTGCCGACGCGCGTTGTCCAAATAGGTTTTCCGTCCTGAGTTGAGAGGGCCTGAACAAACTCATTCTCCATGCCGCGGTTGCTCATCACGTAGATTCGCGTTCCAACAACCGCCGGCGTTGAAAAACCGTCCCCTATGTCGTTCACCTGCCAGAGCAGTTTCGGTCCGGCCGTCGGCCATTGTTTGAGCAGGCCCGTCTCCCGCGAGATCCCGTTCCGTTCCGGACCGCGCCACTGCGGCCAGTCGGAGGTCGGCGCCGCCATGTCGGCAGACCTCGCGACGAAAACGGCTGCCAAGCACAAGCAAACAAGTAGCAAAAACAACGCCGTCGGGACTCTTGCGGTCTTCTCTTTTGAATTCATTCTTTTCACCTTTGTTGAACGACCGATACCAACGGCATTCCCAGATCGCGCACTTTTCTTATCAACCCATGCAGCGCGGCCTGATCGACCACCGGGCCGGTCAATAGGGTATCGCCGTTGTCTTCCAGCGTCACGGTCAGGCCTTCGAACCAATCGGTCCATTGAGAACCCAGATGGCCCTTGACCCTGAGTTGATAGACGATTGCCTCACTTGGATCAGTTCCAGGGTCCAGGTTGTATGCCGGCGGCTTGCGCCTTTTGTGGCCGGTCATCATCGTCCGCCTCGCTTGCTCAATACATAGGCAGCATATCTTCAATACGGCATTGGCGTATAGAGACCAAAGTATTGTTTTGAGGTACTGTTTTGGGCGCTGAGAAGGTCTAAAAGAATTGCCAGCGTGGTCGTTTCATGCGGACTAGCTAACGAACCCGAGTCGCTGTCTTCGCCGCGTGCGCGGCTGGACGTCTTTTGCATTTTGGCTACAACAGACCCATTTCACGCGCGCGCGCCACGGCTTCGGTCCGCCTTTGGACCTGTAATTTGCCAAAGATTCTAAAATTGTGCCCTTTTACGGAACTCAAGGCGAGAAAGAGCCGCTCGCTAATCTCTTGATTGGACAGTCCCTGGGCAATGAGTCGCAGCACCTCTAACTCGCGTTTGCTCAATGGTTCGATTAGAGGCTCAGCCGCAGCCGGACGAGACTCGTCTTTGCCCTTCTGCGCCTCCGCTGCCAGAACAGCCAGCAGCTTCCCCACATAGTCCGGCATGATCCCACGAGCAGAGGCTTCAGCCAATAGGCGCGCCATCGGGACGCCTTCGTCGACAAAGAGACGTATGAAGCCGCCCGGCTCTGCCAGCGCCAGCGCGTCACTCAACAGTTGCACAGCCTTGTCCCTTTCGCCATGCGCATGGTGAGCGACCGCATTGAGAACCATGACCTTGAGCAGTTCATCCTCCCAACTCTTCGCGGCCGCCAGCCGCCGCGCTGGCTCCAGCATAGCCAGGGCTTTGGACGTCTCGCCGCGGGCCAGGTGTACTCGCGCCTGGCAGATCGGAAGTTCGCCCGCCAGAGCGATTCGCCCGGCTGCGCCGAGATTGCCCTGGCGCAGCAACGTCAACACTTGTGCGGCCGCAACTTCGGGCAGTAGATGCGCAAAGTTGTGCTGGCGCGCGCCCTGACGGGCCGCCGCTAAGATCGCGGCCGCTCCGGCCGCGTCTCCGCCGGCGAGTTGCAGACGGGAGATAAGCGCCTGGCAGGCGACGAGCCGGTCAGTGTTTTCTATCAGCCGGGCCAGTTCGATGCAGTGTTTTGCATGGCGTCCGGCGGCATCCAGATCATTCCATTCGTAGAGTACGCGGGCCAGGCCAAAATGCGCTTCGCTGGTGAACGGCAATGGCTGATCGGCGGTCAGTTGCAGGACGCGCCGGTAGGTGGCAGCAGCCTGATGGAGCTGGTTTTCCGCTTCCTGTAAGCCGCC
>Ga0207112_1106_pt1 | contig 12963 bp, 10 predicted proteins | sample Alteio_BWMinHeat_72_FD_153549 | JGI IMG/M metagenome (GOLD analysis project Ga0207112, IMG submission 153549) | Enriched cells from forest soil in Barre Woods Harvard Forest LTER site, Petersham, Massachusetts, United States -... | ecosystem: Environmental > Terrestrial > Soil > Temperate forest >...
TTCCCTCACCAATCCATACAGAACGCTCTTGGATTACCATTATTGTGCCTCATCAGGGAACATTTTCCCTGATCTTCTATGCACACCTGAGTTCCTTCCCGATTCAATTAACTCATACAAGCTATTGAAGATGGGTCGTTTAGTTAATTCCCTTCGTCTGTTTGCGGTTTGCCTTTCGATTTGGATTGCGAATTGCCATTGATCATGAATGGGTGTAGATGTCCGTTTTTTTCTGAAAGAGACGAGTCGGATGTGTTGCCCAAGCGTGTGGGTGCAATAAGCCACCGCACCCGGTGACTTATTGCAACTGCCTACACTCAGGGTGATGAAGTCGTCCTTGAATAAGAGCTAACCCCTGGCGTCACCCTACTGAGGAGTGCTTCAATGAGGCAAAGTTTCCGGCTTACTTTATATCTGGTCGTCGGAATTACTCTGGTTACCTTTGTCGTTGCTCGTTACCAGGTAAGAGAAGAAGAGCGGGGTCTGCGGGCGGACCTGGAACGGCGCGCCGAGGTTCTGGCGGAGAGTTTGCAAGAGATCGTCGAGCCAATATTGGAAAAAGATTCTCCGGGGCAGCTCCAGCCCATCGTGGAACGCTTCGGGAATCGGGAACGATTGGCCGGAGTAGCTGTTTACAATGCATTGGGAGAAACGCTCGCTGTCAGTTCAAACTTCAAGAACCGCTACAATTACGTTCCACCTCAAGAGGTCCTCGCTCAGGCAAATGCTAAGAGTCATGCTGTTTCCCAATTCGTCAGGTTGGGAGACAAGCTGATTCATGTTTACATACTCCCATTGCGGCGTATGTCCCAGGCAGGCGGTTATCTGACGATCTTTCATGACGCCAGCTATATAGAAGCCCAAGGTGCGCGCATCTGGCACGACACTCTTTGGCATGTGATCGTGCAGATACTTCTGGTCTTGCTCACGATATTTATCATTGTACGCTGGACGATCGTGTCGCCGATCTCCAAAACCACCCGATGGATTAAAGACTTAAGGGCAGGAAGGTACTCGCCGCGTCCTAACCTGCCGGACGCGGATTTCTTCAAGCCTCTCTCGCAGGAAGTTGCAAACCTCGCTCAGAGTTTGGCGGAAGCCCGCGCTGCCGCTAAAGAAGAGGCCCGACTACGCGAGAACGGAGAGTCGCTCTGGACAGCAGAGCGACTCCGCGTCAGTATGCAAAGCAAGTTACGGGGGAACCCATTATTTGTAGTATCCAACCGCGAGCCTTATGAGCATGTTCACCACGGCAAGGCAATTGAGGTCGTAGTTCCTGCAAGCGGGTTGGTTACAGCACTAGAACCGATTTTGCGCGCTTGTCAGGGAACTTGGATCGCGCACGGGTCCGGGGATGCAGACCGCGAAACCGTAAACCACCGGGACCGGATTCTTGTCCCTCCTGACCAGCAACAGTACACACTCCGCCGAGTTTGGCTCAGCCGGGAAGAGTTAGACGGGTACTACCTCGGCTTCTCAAATGAGGGTCTCTGGCCTCTTTGTCACATCGCCCACACAAGGCCGGAGTTCAGGTCCACAGACTGGGGATATTACCAGCGCGTGAACGAAAAGTTCGCCGAGGTGGTCTTGGAAGAAATGAAAAGAATCCAAGAGCCAATCGTGCTCATTCAGGACTACCACTTCGCTTTGCTGCCAAAGCTGGTGAAGGACAAACGCCCGGACGCGCGCGTGGCAATTTTCTGGCACATTCCATGGCCCAACCCGGAAGCGTTCGGGATCTGTCCGTGGCAACGAGAGGTGTTGGACGGGTTGCTGGGCGCGGATTTAGTGAGTTTCCATATTCAATCGCACTGCAACAATTTCCTGGAAACGGTGGACAGGGTGCTCGAATCGCAGATCGACTGGGAGAGATTTGCCGTCAATCGGGGTGGTCACATCACTTTCGTGAGGCCCTATCCAATCAGTGTTGCCCTTCCCGATGCCAGCAGCAAGTCTGTAAAAGACCTCAATGCTGCTCCCGATAAAGTCTCGCTCCTGAAGAGCCTGGGCGTAGAAGCAGCTTTTCTGGGAGTTGGGGTGGACCGGATCGACTATACCAAAGGGATTATCGAGCGCTTCAGAGCCATCGAATATTTTCTGGAGAAAAACCGGTTCTACCGGGAGAAATTCACGTTTGTGCAGATCGGCGCGCCCAGCCGGACAAACATCAGACGTTATCAAGACTTCCTCGCCGAGGTAGAAAACGAGGCCAATAGAATTGATAAACGATTCGCAACGAAGGCATGGAGACCCATCGTTTTATTACGAAAGCATCACAGCCAGAAGGAAATCGAACCTCTGTACAAAGCAGCGGATCTTTGCCTCGTTACATCCTTGCACGATGGCATGAATCTGGTGGCGAAGGAATTTGTTGCCGCCAGGGACGACGATGATGGCGTGCTGATCCTGAGCCGATTCACAGGTGCGTGCCGCGAGCTACGCGATGCTCTTATCGTGAATCCATATGATGTAGAACAACTGGCGGAGTCCATCCGCTATGCGCTCGAAATGACTCCTGATGATCGGCGCGCTAGAATGCGTCGCATGCGCCAAATCGTAAGGGAGAACAATGTGTATCGCTGGGCGGCGGACCTCATGTCGGGGCTTGCCGAACTCCGCATAGACATACCTGAGGCCGAATCGGTTCAAACGAGTTCCGAGTAATGGTGTCTGAGTAGCTCGAGATTGACCATGACCGGCTAGCGAGGGATGACCGCCACTGCGGTAGAGGCGCGGCAATTCCTTAAACGACTGGGAGAGCGTAGTAAGAAGTAGAAGGTGATGAATATGCTTTCGTTTTGGCACGAGATGGTACGAGGGGAGTGGTCAAGTCCCCGCTAGTAAGCCGAGAATCGCGGTTTGATTGGCCCAGGAGGTCAACACGCAATGGTTTTTTGCCGGGGACATTTTCCCTGATATCGATTCTATCCAGAAGGGGCATTTCGCACTATTCAATGACCACAGGTCATTGGAATAGAGGCAGCATGTCACTTTGGCACGCTATTTGCCGAATAGTAGTCGGTTGTCATGAAGGGACCACGCCATCTTTTGGCTGCCTGGGGGGATGTCGAGCGCCGAATGCGGTCGGTGGACCAGGTGGCTTTGTTTATAGATTTCGACGGTACACTGGCGCCCATTGCTCCTTGGCCAGATCAGGTTCGGTTGCCGCCCCGAACACGGGAACAACTGGAATTGATTGCCCGAAAAGACACAATGATCGGAGTGGTCAGCGGACGCAGGCTGGCGGATCTAAGAACCAGGGTATCCGTGGGCGGGATTTGGTATGTTGGGACGCACGGCTATTTCTTGCGTCGTTCCGGCGGTCCGACAGTGACCCTACTGAATCCGGAACAGAGGGCGGAGATGGCGAAAGTCGGTCGCCGATTAGCCCGAGAGCTGCATGATGTTCCAGGTATCTTGCTGGAGTCGAAACAGGCTACCGTGGCAGTCCACTACCGTCATGCCTCCAGGCAAAATTACCGAAAGGTTTTTGCCAGCATCAGCCAGCTCTTGAAAGATCATCCCGAGTTGGACTTGCTCCCCGGGAAAAAGGTGTGGGAGTTGTTCCCGAGCGCCTGCGTCAACAAATGGACGGCGATTCAGTACATTTTAAGATTGGAACAACGGGTTCGGAAAAGCTGCTGGCTGGTAATTTATTTAGGAGACGACGCCATGGATGAGCGGGTCTTCTCTCAAATGCAAGGAATATCCGTGGTCGTTGGCAGGCACCGTCGCACAGCGGCTGAGTTCTTTCTGAATTCGACGGCAGAAGTCGAGAAGTTCCTGGAGAAATTCAGCGAGGCAGTGAAATGAATCAAGCCAAGCGCCCTTTCGAATTTGTGGCAGCCTCATACTTGATCCGAATTCGAGTCGAACGGGCTTGGACTCTGGCTGAGTTAGGGAGCCACTTGCGAGTCATTCCGGAAGACTCGATTTTCTTTCACACTTTTCAAAGCCTTGAATCGCATCACTATACGGTCTTTTGCAACGACTTCGCCCAATGGGCCAAGGCCGCCTGCAATGAAGCCGTGTTGGCCGAAGAAATGGGCGCCATCGACCTGAGGGATTTTGTTTCATTGGAAGATCTCCGCCACGTACTGGTCGCCACCGTGGAAAACTATCTAAAGAAAAACCCGCAATCGGCTGACAGGCCGGCTTTTGAACCTTTCTACTTTTCCGAAGCAATCGAAGTAGCGGTTCCTGTGGAAACTAAGGCATGCACGGTAAGGGAGTTGGCGGATGGCATAAAGAGCCTAAGCCTGCAATCATTACATTATCATTTCATCAATTCCCGTCTACGTTTGCACCTGCGGACCAATGATTTCTCCATGTGGCTGGAAGACAGTGAGGGGCTTCCCGATCTGGCACAGAAGCTGAACCGCGTTGATTTTTATATGAATACACTCGAAGGCGTCCGCAAAGAAATCCTGGAGACTCTGAAACCATGGCTTCATCAATAATAGCTCCGAAAAATCCGGAAAGCCCCGGTGTTCCCCATCTCGATGACTACGCCGCCATCGTTGGCCAGCCAGAAATCCATGATCTACGGGAACTCGCAAGCCGGGTAGGAAGACGTCGCATTAAGATGATCAACTCGACCGCGGTTGGCGGCGGAGTGGCGGAACTCCTCAGCCGGGTAGTGCCGCTCATAGAGGAAATGGGAGTGCCCATTCGCTGGGAAGTGCTCAAAGGCGGTGAGAACTTCTTCGCTGTCACCAAGGGCTTCCATAATGCTCTGCATGGCGCCCCATTTGAAAGCCGCCCGGAATGGTTTGAACTTTTTCTCCGAGTGACCGCGGAAAACAGAAAACTCATTGCGGCAGACGACGATTTTATCGTGATTCATGATCCCCAGCCTGTAGCATTAGTGGAGACGAGGAAGGGCTTGACGAACAAGTGGATCTGGCGTTGCCACATTGACTTATCCCGACCGAACACCGAAGTCTGGAATTTCCTTCGTCCATTTATTGAGAAATATGACGCGACGCTGTTTTCGTCACCTTCCTTCACCCAAGGTCTGGGCATCCCCCAATACCTGTTCTTCCCCACGATCGATCCTCTGGCCGACAAGAATCGCGAACTCGAACCCGATTTTATCCAGGGCGTCCTGGAGCGGTTCGGGATCGATCCGAAGCGTCCGATTCTGACGCAGATTTCTCGGTTCGATCGGCTCAAAGACCCAGTGGGGGTGATCCAGGCATATCGCAGGGTAAAAAAATATTTCGACTGCCAACTGGTGCTTGCCGGGGGAGGAGCCACAGACGATCCAGAGGGAGAAATCGTTCGGCTCGAAGCGCAGGAGGCCGCAGGAACCGACCCCGACCTGCACATCCTGGATTTGCCCCCCTGGAGCCATCTGGAGATCAATGCCCTGCAGCGCGCTTCCACCATCATCATTCAGAAATCGCTCCGGGAGGGCTTTGGACTCACCGTTGCCGAAGCGCTTTGGAAAAAGAAACCGGTGGTCGCATCGGCCGTAGGTGGGATCCCTTCTCAGGTCATTCATAAGGTGACCGGCATGCTAGTGCACTCGGTCGAAGGAACTGCTTACCAAATTCGCTTCCTGCTTTCAAACCCAGACTTTTCTCTCAAGTTGGGCGAGAACGGCCACGAGCACATTAAAGGGAATTTTCTGGTCACACACAATATAAAGCGGTATTTACTTCTCTTCTTGATACTTCAGCGAACCTGACCCAATAAAGCTGGTCTTCTTCAAAAAGCTTTCGATTTATTACCGCAGAACGAGTCTCTCCCAGCTATGATCCGCCCTGAACCCTATTAGCCAATCTGACTCAATACACCAGATCATTTTCTCAGTTGGTGTAGTGTAAGTCCACCTCCTCGCGGTGGCGTCATTCCGAACAACGTGAGGGATCTGCTTTTCGTTCGTAATGCAAAAGAAAAAGCAGATTCCTGGGGCGAGAGCATTGGTCGTTCGCATGGGGAGTTTTAAATAGGAAGGGGGAAAAATGGGATCGCCAGGAAAAGAAGGGACGAGCTTGCTTGCCCGCCCCCTGACCTGGAATAATATAATCGAATGGTCTAGGTTCTTTCGGCGAGAATTTCGATCTTGACGGCGGTTTGGATACCACCAATCTCGGTTCGATAGTGTACCCTTAAAATATTACCGCTCATCTTGGCAAGCCCTTCCGCGGTATTACCTGAGCCTTCCACTTGGGTGTCGTTGGTATAGCTGAACTGCATTTCATTGCCATCCATTGTCTTGATCCAAATGAACTGCTTTTGTGAGTCAACCCTGGAGAGCGTGCCTTCTGCGATCTGGAGGGCTTGCTCCTGTTGTGGGGTTGGGGGGGTCTTTTCTCGTGCGGCCGAGCTGGGCGGAGCCTTTTGTTGTGCCGTTGAATCGCTCGGCGGTTGACTACAAACTATCAAAGGCAGTCCAAAGATTAAAAGCAACATCATGAGAGTTTTTTGCATGGTCTTTGCTCCTTTCCGCTATGGATTGGTAGAAGCAAATTAAATGCCACAGCATCAACGGTCTGTAACATTATGATTACCCTATGTTTCAAATTAGCAGTGCAGCCTTTCCAAAGGATATCGCATTCTTTCATGAAGACATCGTTTTCTCTCATAGGGAATATATCCCCGATTTGCTATACCCCTTATAAACCAGGCGTTATACGTTAACGTATTGTTTTTACGTTAGCGTCAGGAATCTGGAAACCCACCTTTTCTCCGCGCAGTAGAAGAGCAAATAGCGTGCCAAATTCTTTCCTTTTTTTCTGTTGTCTGCTATTTGGGGTAACGGAAAATCATCTCACCGATCTATGGCGAGCAGCATGTGCATACTGTCCGGGGAATTTTTTTCCTGATCTACTTGGTGCCCCGCCAGAGTGTGCTTCTTCTGTAATTCTATAATCATCTCTGAATCAATGAGTTTGGCTGGTTTTTTCTGATGGAATGACAATTGCCCTTATGCATAATGCGATTCATCGCGGAATTTAATGAGTCGTACATGGCTAAAGGCCTCTTGGCTTCGGAACCCCACAGGGGATCCAACCGCTGGGTCCTGAGGTCCATAGCAATACCCTTTAACGAATGGTTCGTGAGAGGAGGGAAAATGAGAATAAAAATCTCCTTGAGTGCTTTGATTGTGCTTGCCGTTGGCACCCTGAGCGCACAGGCGCAAGGGCGCCTACATGATCAAATCACGGTAAACCTGCCTTATCAAGTAAGAATCGGAGACAAAATTTTGCAACCGTCTCAGTATGCAATACGGCAGGTTTCGGGGACGGTTCTTCAGATTGTAAAGAGCCCGCGCGACCGGCGGAACATGAAAGTAGAAGCAACGGTGATGACTCTCCCAACCGAGAAAAACAAACCCAGCAAGGAAACCATGGTCGTTTTGAATCGCTTCGGCGGCAGCTATTACTTTGACCAGGTTTGGATTCAGGGGAAGGGTACAGGCTATAAGTTTACTATGCCGGAGAGAGTAAAGTCACTGAAGCGCGAACGACTCTCTGCCCGAAATGAGCAGGTTGTTCTTCCGGAGATCTTCGCATACGAGGATTAAATTAGTTTGGAGGTTTTTTCGCTGGAATAGCAATTTGCTTTCTTGCATCGTGCGAGTAAGCACAAACTCTAGCGAGTCGCATGTAACCGGGACCCAGCTCTGAAACCCTTGCCGGGGGAACCGCTGGGTCCCAACATCCAACTTTCCGTCTGGCCTATGCCGACCGGCAATGAGTCACTGAACCTGAGTTCGATTGTTCAACTAGGTTTCGGTTTCAATCGTCGAAGTCAATGAAAACCTCGTGTCGGTCCCGCGCTCGTGAGACTGGGCGAAGGCTTTCACCATTAAGTTCAAAAAAATTCCTCTCGACTTTAACTGAGGAAGAACTCCGTGCTGGGATCGCCCACGAACTGAGGCATGTCTGGATTTTCTCTTCCCCCCTCAGACTGCCAAGGTTGAACGACAGGAACCAAGTGCTCATTCGCCTCGGGAATGAAGCCAGTAGCTCTTTAATAATGTTCCTCGGTAGTGCCGGGCTGGGCTTTGCCTGCAAAATGCCGATATGCGAAGAAAAAATAACCGATTACTAGCGCCATCCCGATGCCCCACCAGATCAGCCCGATCCGCAGACCGTAGTCGGGGGCCTTGGCATTCTGGATGGTTAAGGCATTAACAGAATCCGTGCTGGCCGGAAGCACATAGGGATAAATGCCGAATACGACGCTGGTGAGCATGCCCACCAGATAGGCACAGGAGGCAAGGAAAGCCCTCCCGTAGTTTTGCCTGAAAAGATCCCAGTATGTCAGGATCAATCCCGTCATAGCCAGACCAGGAAACACATAACCCAACGGATAGGTCCGAAGATTGCGCAGTTCCTGCGCCTGTACCTTAAAAGTGGCGATGGTAAGGAACACAGTAATCACGACCACGCCCCACCAGGCGAGCTGCCCCAGCCGCTGTGATCGCTTCCGGATCGGGTCCTCGGTTTTTATTGTCACCCACAAAGCGCCGTGCAGGGTGAGCGCGGTTAAAGCCATTAGGCCGCTGAGAATGGTGTACCAATCAAGGACTCCCAGCTTCGAGCCCAACTGAAAATTGGTCCACAAAGGTTCAAAGAAACGGTGCTGTGCGTCCAGCGGCACACCGCGCACTACATTGCCGAGTGCCGCACCATAAAGGACGACTAGCAGCAGACTCGCCAGGCAAAAGACGGTATCCCAAAAAGACGCCCAGAGGGCATTTTCCAAAGCACTGCGGAACTCGATCGAGACGCCACGCAGGATCAGCAACCACAGCACGATCATCAGGAGAAGGTAAAAGCCGCTGAAGCCGGAGGCATAGAGCGCCGGGAAAGTGAAATGGAGTGTGCCACCAGCAACCAGCAGCCACACTTCATTGCCGTTCCAGACCGGGCCGATAGAGCGGAGCACTAGGAGGCGCTCGGCTGGAGTCTTCGCTACGAGCAGGTGAATGATCCCCGCTCCCAGGTCAAAACCATCAAGGACGACGTAGGCCGCAATCATCAGCGCAATCAGACAAAACCATAGGGTCCCCATCTCGCGCACTCCTTAGACAGTGAGTCTCCCGGCGGCTTCCAGCGGCTCGGGGCCGCGTTTGATCTCAAGCCACACAAGGAACAGGAAAAGCAAGAAAAGCACGGTATAGAGTCCCAGAAACCCAAGAAATGAAAACCAGACGTTGCCCCCAGAGACCTGTTGCGAAACGCCCGCTTGCGTGCGCATCAGCCCATAGAGAAGCCAAGGCTGCCGGCCCACTTCGGCGGTCACCCAGCCAGCAGTGTTGGCAATAAACGGGAACGGCAAACTGAGCATCAACAGCCAGAGCATAGGGCGCGAGCGATAGAGCGTTCCACGCCAGAGCTTCCAGGCTGCAATCAACATCACGGCAATGAAGATTGTCCCCAACCCCACCATGATGTGGTAGCTATAGTACAGCAGCGGGATTTGGTCGGGCCAGTTTTCCATGGGGAAACGATCGAGACCCTTCACCTCGGCCGACCAGCGGCGGTAGGTGAGCCAGCTCAGTGCCCCTGGAACAATCAGCGGATTATCAAGACGACGCCTAGCCATATCGGGCTGTCCGAGGATGGTCAGGGGCGCTCCCTGCTGTGTGATGAATAGACCCTCCATGGCTGCAAGCGTCACCGGCTGGTATCGGGCAATCAACTTCCCCTGCCTGTCCCCTGTCGGGTAGAGTTGAAGGATTGAGGCCACCACGCCGACGCTGACTGCCACACGCAAGAAGATGCGGCCGGAGGACTCGTGCTTTCCATTGAGGACATAGAAGGCACCGATGGCCGCCATCACGAAACAACCGGTGATGACCGCGCCGATCATGTTGTGCGCATACTGCCACAGCACCCACGTGTTCAACAGGAGGCTCCAGATGCTGGCGAGAATAAACTCGCCGTTGGGGCCGACTGCGTAACCTATCGGGTGCTGCATCCAGGCGTCAGTGGCTATGATCAGATAGCCCGACAGCCAGGAGCCAAGAAATACCATAAAGACTGCGAACCAGTGCCCTTTTGGACCTAACCTCTTCTCGCCCAGCAACAACAGTCCCAGGAAGATGGATTCCAGGAAGAAAGAATAGACGCCCTCCATAGCGAGCGTTTGTCCAATCACTCCTCCAGCCGCTTTGGAAAACTCGGCCCAGTTGGCGCCGAACTGAAATTCCATCGGAATGCCGGTCACTACCCCGAGGGCAAAGCTGATGGCAAAAATGCGACTCCAGAACCGCACCCCTCGGTTGTAGCGCTTGCCGCCAGGGCGCAGCGCCAGCGTCTTCAGCAGTAAGAGGAGAAGCGCAAGGCCCATGGTGAGCTGCGGAAAGAGGTAGTGGAAGGTAACGGTGAAAGCAAATTGAAGGCGGTGGATCGTCAGCGCGGCTTCCATGGCAACTCCTTTCGGCCATGCGACTGCCCGAAACATCTGCCAGAATCCACGTTTCCCGCAGAATTTACAAGTTCAACTTTATCTAAGATGCGCCATCCCACTAATGCAACTTCTCGGCGGTCCTCAGGACGCCCAAAATGTCTTCTATCTGCAATTAAACAACCTCCTTCGGACGATGGGAGCGAACGGGCACTTTTTCCCGGTTCTTTCCTGGGCACACGGTACGCGGAGAATTTGGATACTTATAGGTGGAATCATATTTCCCTCATGGACGTTCACATCTAGCCCCTTAAGACCTTTCTCTTCAGCATTTCGTGGTTCTGGCGAGCAAGTTGCTCTCTGATGATGCGCAAGCGTCCTTAGGAGGATACTCATGGATGTTCGTGGTGGAATGCCGGGAACCACGAATCGCCAAGGCAATGTGGAGGAAGATAATGGCAGTTCCGAAGCGATCAGAGGAGAAAAGCCTCATACAATTCCTTCCGGGTAGGAAGCAGCCTGCACGCGCATGCGTCACGCTTACGATGGCGGCGGTTTTGATTGGAGTTTCAACCGCCGTAGCCCAGACAATACTAATCACCACCGTGGCGGGAAACGGCGTCGCGGGATATGACAGCGATGGCCTGTTGGCCACTGCCTCGGCTCTGAACTATCCAAGAGGAGTGACTATCGATGCCTCCGGAAACATATATATCGCCGACGAACAGAACAATCGAGTCCGCCGAGTTAGTTCCACCGGAACTATAACTACATTTGCGGGGACTGGTCTTGGAGGCTTCTCAGGCGATGGTGGTCTGGCGAGTAACGCGCAACTAAACCAACCGCAGGATGTATTTTTGGATACCTCAGGAAATATCTACATTGCCGACTCAGGCAATCAGCGCATCCGCAAGGTGACGCCTGCTGGAATTATCTCCACGGTCGCCGGGACCGGAGCTTTCGGTTTCAATGGCGACAACATTCCAGCCGTGAGTGCGCAACTGAACCGGCCTACGGCCATCGTTCTGGATTTCTCGGGTAATCTCTATATCGCTGACTCTTCCAACCATCGAATCCGCAAAGTGGCAGCGAACGGCATCATTACTACGGTGGCCGGCAACGGCATTCCAGCTTATTCCAACACAGCAGTACCGGCTACGTCCGCATCGCTGTCATTCCCGACCGGTGTGTCCTTAGATAATGCTGGCAATTTGTACATTGCCGATGCGGGCAATCAAGTTGTGAGACGAGTGGCCGGCGGCATCATCAGTACAGTCGCTGGCAATGGCCAGGGGGCCGGGTCCGATCAAGGAAGCTTTTCGGGCGATGGCGGCATGGCGACGTCCGCTGGACTTAATTTTCCAGAAGGCATAGCAGTGGATTCGTCTGGCAACCTCTATATCGCAGATACCGCAAACAATCGCATCCGCAAGGTGAGTGGCGGTGTGATCACTACAATCGCCGGAACAGGCACGGATGGTTTCTCCGGCGATGGGGGCGCCGCCATCCAGGCAATGCTAAACCAGCCCTCGGCGGTCAGCCTAGATAGTTCCGGAAACCTTCTCATCGGCGATAGCCAGAATAACCGCATCCGGAAGATTGCACTTGGTTCCGGGACCACAGCGCAGGGGAATACCTATTATTTTTCTCATTTAGTTCTGGGAGATGTCTGGCAAACCACAATTACCTATATCAACTATTCCCCGCAAACCGTCACCTGTCAGACCACATTTTATTCAGATTCCGGAGGGCCGTTGCTCGTAACGTTTGGTGGGGCAGCGGTTACCAGCCGTACGGATACGCTCCCGGCGGGGGGATCTATGCATGCACAAAGCAATCTCGCCTTAAATACTCCCCTCGTCCAGGGTTGGGCGCAGGCGCAGTGCAGCGGGCTGATTAAAGCGAGTATCCTATTCCGGTCCTTCCAGCAAGGTTTTGCTCTAGAGGCCGGAGTGAATGCAATGACGTCCCCTACGACCAAGTTCGTCACGTTCGCCGAGACAAGGACCGGAGTCGCCTATGCGAATCCTTCCACCCAGCCGGCCCAAGTTACCTTTACTGCCATTAACTCGGCGGGAGTGAAAGTCGCCAGCACGAGTCTGACGCTGCAGGCCGGAGCGCATGGGTCCGCCAATCTCGGTCCCCTGCTGGGTCTCAGCAGCTTTAGCGGTTCCATTCAGATCACGTCTACGGTGCCCATCATCAGTTTGTCGTTGAACTTTGAGGCCGCTCCCAGCTTCTCCTCGCTGCCTCCGGGGGAATTGGACGGCTCAACTCCGCTCGCGACAGGCACCAACTCGACCCCTGCACCGATCGGACAACCGGTTTTTACAAATGCCTATTATTTTTCACATCTGGTCTTGGGAGACGTCTGGCAGACCACAATTACCTATATCAACTATTCCCCGCAAACCGTCACCTGTCAGACCACATTTTATTCAGACTCCGGAGGGCCGTTGCTCGTGACGTTTGGTGGGGCAGCGGTTACCAGCCGTACGGATACGCTCCCGGCGGGGGGATCTATGCATGCACAAAGCAATCTCGCCTTAAATACTCCCCTCGTCCAGGGTTGGGCGCAGGCGCAGTGCAGCGGGC
>Ga0207112_1201_pt1 | contig 12928 bp, 11 predicted proteins | sample Alteio_BWMinHeat_72_FD_153549 | JGI IMG/M metagenome (GOLD analysis project Ga0207112, IMG submission 153549) | Enriched cells from forest soil in Barre Woods Harvard Forest LTER site, Petersham, Massachusetts, United States -... | ecosystem: Environmental > Terrestrial > Soil > Temperate forest >...
GAGATGTCGCATACGAAATCGATTTCCTCGACGACTTCCATGGTTGGGTATTAGAACGGGATTCGGTGTGGCGGACGGAGGATGGGGGCGCAACCTGGAGCCGCTACGATTTCCCCGGGACGCTGCATTTTCCGAGGGCCCTGCCACGCCGGCTCCATTTCACCGATCTGGAAAGGGCCGCCACGTACGATGACGCCCTGGCAATCGTGTCTACCGAGGATGGCGGCAAAACGTGGACGCGTTCGTTTGCGGTTCCGGGCGAAGAGGCAATTCGAGACTACTATCGCCTGGACCGGAGCGCGTGGGTAGTTGCGGCAAGCGGGCAACTGTACCGCAGCGTGGATGGAGGCGCGAAATGGCGACGGCAAGCGCTGCCCTCGACGCAGCCGGTCAATTTTGGTTCCCTCTGCTTTATCAACAAACAAGAAGGGTGGGTGATGGGCTCCTACATAACGCAATCAGAGCTGACCGAACGGTACATTCTTGTCCCAATGCTGTGGCGAACGAAGGACGGTGGCGACAGTTGGCATAAGATAGCGATTGACTCGGGGAACTTTCCGCTGGCGATCGCCTTCGCTGATGCTAAAAACGGGTGGGGAGTTGGCAGAACCGGCGTTTACACAACGAAGAACGGCGGGCGCTCATGGACGATGGTATTGGAGGCGCCCTTTGAGGACTTGAGAACCGGACAGTGACGAGCGGTTATAGGTACAGGGCAATAGTCCGACGGGCTTGAGAGCCCACTCGCAGCTTGCGCCCGCAGCTTTTCCGATGACTCGGGCGCTGGCCACTTAGGTGCCATACTGCCCCGATCTACGCCAGCTGCTCCGGGCACCATGGAAATGCGTACGACAAACTAACTCGCTCGATTCGCACAGCGTGCGCCCACAGTAGGCAAGGAGCAGCTCTGATGTTATGTTCCATCCGTATTGGTCGCGCGGCTATGGCCCTCACCTTCGTTGTTGCTTTGGGCCATCCGATCTGCTTGGCTCTGCCAGCCAGCGATCAGCAGGAAGCCCCGGACGCGGATGTGAAGGTGTAGATAGACGAACTCGCGACCGATCAGAGAGAAACTGCCAAGACTGGCTTGCTCGAAATCGGCATTAGGGCGGCGCCGCTGCTTATCGCCCGGCTTCGTGATCTTATTGAGTACGTTGAAGGTCCTCGCGTCGCAGGTGACAACACGGTCAAAGCCTTCTACTCTCAACATGACCCGGTTCTCGCTGAGACCGTCAGCCCGTCCGAAACTGCCGGGGACGCATTAGCGGACTGCATTGAATTGCTCGGGTTGATGAAGTCAGAAGAGGCGGTGCCAGCCATAATAAAGTCCCTGGAGATTGGAACCCAAGCAGGCCGCGAGCCAAAGCCGCTGCATGAGATTGTCGCTTTGAAGACAATAGGCGCGCCGGCCGTCCCTGCCTTGATAGATGCGTTGGGTCGCGCCCCGGTAACGGCGAGGAAACACCCATACCGCCCCGGCGAGAGGTTAATTCAGACAAGAATGGCGTTTGCCCTGGCCGAGATTGGAGATCCGCGTGCGATCCCAGCTCTGGAAGACCTCATCAAACTTGATCCACGCTTCGGCAGGGGATTTGTCGCTGAGGCGATCGCCAAAATGCGGCGCGAGCAGCAGTCCAAATAGACTTTGTCCAAGATGCGCACGTCCGAGGGGCAAGGAAGAACATCAAGGGGCCGAACAACGCGGCGCTGCCGCCGCAAGCGAGGCCTGGCCTTGCGCCAACAAGGGCGTACAGTATTATTGGTATAGTTGTCCCTGCAAGAATGGTGGTGCTCGTGTTAATCTGGCTGGGCCGATCAGCATTGTGCGGGCGGTGATGCAGGATAAGAAAGGCAACTGGATATTTGTGATCACTAAGTCCGGCTACTCAGCTACAATTAAGTTGCGCTGAGAGGAGTTTGAAAATGCGGCAATATGTCTTTCGGGTCCTTGTGGCAGCCCTGGTCCTTCCGGCTGGCGCCGCATCGGAAGGAACAGCAATGCCGCAAAGGACTACACAAGTCACGGTTTCCTACGAATCACGCTCGCCCGTCACGTTGCACGAACCGGTCTTCATCGACTTCTCGGTTCAGAACCGGCTAAGTGAGGAGATACGACTTGATTTAGGCGACGATTACAAGACGAATTTCGTTTTCAGGATAATAGGGCCAGACGGCGCGGCTAAGCGGGTCCGGGCAAAGGTTCACGGGGGCCTTAGTCTGATAGGTCGAACGTCAGTGCCGCCGATGGGGAGGTATTCTCAAGAGTTTCTATTGAGTGAGCTATACTACTTCGACAAGCCCGGCAGCTACCGGATCGAAGCGGCTCTCGACTCTCCTGTGCGGAAGAGGAATGGCGCATCAATACGAGTGGCCACGCGCCGCGCAATAAAGATAGATATGTTGCCTCGAAATCCGAGTGTGTTGGCGCGGAAATGCGAGGATTTGGCGATAACGGTTGAGAGAAGAACCTCATTTTCTGAGGCTCGAGACGCGGCTCTTACGTTGAGTTACGTAATCGATCCGGTCAGCGTTCCCTACCTTGAGCGTATCCTTGTGTTGGAGGAGTGGGGTGACTTTGGGCTAGCAGGGCTTGCGCGAGTGGCGGATCCTGCATCGATCAAAATCCTGAGATCCGCCGCGGAAAGCGGGTCGCAACCCCGGAGGTCGCTCGCAACTGGGATGCTCGAGACGATTCAAAAAGGCGAACGCGATCCTTTAAAGAGGGGGAAGATTACAATTATCGACTGAGGCGATAAAAACAAGCGGTCTGCCCTGTAGCGCCAGCGCGCGACGCCGTGGTAATAGCTGCTGCGTGTCCCTGAAGCCCTTCGAGAGACTGCGCGAAACGAGCACAACAAGACGCCTCCTCTGGCCGTCGATTCGCACCAGTTGTTCCCGGCGCCATAATGCCTGTAAGAAACTGCATGCGCGATTCGAAGAGCCTGGTCCACAATGGGAAGGAGCAGTTCTGATGTTATGTTCCATCCGTATTGGTCGCGCGGCTATGGCCCTCACGTTCGTTGTTGCTTTGGGCCATCCGATCTGCCTGGCTCGGCTAGCCAGCTATCAACGGGAAGCCCCGGACGCGGATGTTAGGGTATTGATAGACGAGCTCGCGACCGATCAGAGAGAAACCGCCAAGACTCGCCTGGTCGAAATCGGCATTAGGGCGGCGCCGCTGCTTATCGCCCGGCTTCGTGATCTTACTGACTACGTTGAAGATCCTCGCGTCGCAGGTGACAACACGATCAAAGGCTTCTACGCTCAGCATGACCCGGTTCTCGCTGCGACCGTCAGCCCGTCCGAAACTGCCTGGGACGCACTAGAGGACTGCGTTGAATTGCTTGGGGAGATGAAGTCAGAGGAGGCCGTGCCTGCCATCATAAAGTCCCTGGAGGTTAGAACCCAATCTGGCCGCGAGCCAAAGCTGGTGCACGAGATTCGGGCTTTGAAAAAAATCGGCGCGCCGGCTGTCCCCGCCTTGATAGATGCGTTGGCTCGCGCCCCGGAAACGGCGAGGAAGCAGGCGCCATACGGCCCGGACGAACGGTTACTTCAGATTAGAATGGCATTTGCCCTGGCCGAGATTGGAGATCCGCGCGCGATCCCAGCGCTGGAAGACCTCATCAAACTTGAGCCAAGCTTCAGCAAGGGATTTGTGGCTGAGGCGAACGCAAAAATGCGGCTCGAGCAGCAGTCCAAATAGACTTTGGCCAAGATCGATGCGCACGTCCGAGGGGCAAAGAAGAACATCAAGGGGCCGAACAACGCGGCGCTGCCGCTGCACACGAGGCCTGTCCTTGCGCCAACAAGGGCGTTACGTGCTCTCACTAATTGCGTTGATCCTGGCGGCTTCCGGCAATCTGTCGGCGCGGCCTTTCGATAGCCAAGAGGCGGGCCGCATCGAGGGCGGCGTCTTCGACATGAATGGGGCTGTGATCCAAAAAGTCAGCATCATCATCGAGGATGCCGCGTCCCACACCGTCACCAGCCTGAAGACAGATGATGTCGGCCGCTACGCCCTGAGCGTTGAGCCGGGCGTCTATCTGGTGAGCACGCGTCCATTCGTTGGCTTTCCAATCCCGTACGAGCATTCGTCATTCCGCGTGGCTGCTGGCGAAACTGTGATGATCAACTTCCGTCCGAACTTCCCGTTCGCAATAGAGGACTTGATCGAGGGCGGGCACTGGATCGAAAGGTACAGCCAAAGCGACGGCTTCATCGCGACGACGACGCACTTTGTCCATGACCCCAAAACCGGCGCCATCAAGGACCTGCGCGTGCAGTACGTCAAAATGACGGCCAGCCGGGACGTTCTCGACTACCGAACCTCGGTCACCGCGAGCTTCGATCGCTATACCATCTATGCGGATAAGGTGATCTTCTACCCCAAGCGGCGACGCCTGGTCGCGGAGCAAGACCTGCTTTTCGAGGATGGTAAGAACGTGCTGCGCTGCGCGAAGGTAGAGATAGACCTGGTCACTGGTTCGGTGCTGATCGACGGGAAACATTATTCTCCCGCAGCGCCCTTTAAGCGAGACGGGACTTAGCCGCGATCGTAACAGCGTTGCGGCGTTAGCGTGCGGCGCCTTCGCTCGGATTGCTTTGCCTTGATTTGCGGTCAACGGCAAGATAGCTTTTGACGAGAGCAAATATGCTATCACCAGGGCGAGTCATTTCAGCGTGCGCTTTTTTGGCGGCGCTTGCGCCAATGCCAAACGGCGCCTTCGGGCAAACCGCGGCGGATCACGCCAAAGCGGCGGCAGCAGTCGACCGTCTCTGGTCTGCGGACAACGCGGATCGCGTTCAAGCAAAGGAGGAAATACTAGAGCTTGGCGGCGCCGCCATCGAACCACTGTTAGCGCTCTTGAACAGCATGCTTGACGATGTCCACACTCTTCACTACGCCAGGACAGACCAACACACGAAGACCCGGCCCAATTCCGCGCAGGCAGTGCGGGAGGCAGACGAGCTCGATTTCGTGCTTCGCCCGCCTGGGCAGAAGGAGATGACGTGGAGACTCATCGAGGATACGTGCAATCTGCTCGGCAAATTGAAGGCGGAAGAAGCTGTGCCTACCCTTTTGCGGGTGAGTGAAATACGGCCCGATCATGGCTTACTGCACATCACCTCGGAAATGATTGCCATCCAGGAAATAGGTAGATCCGCCGTTCCCTTGGTCCTAAATCGATTTACGGAGGCCGCCCGGGAAGAGTGGCTCATGTCGGTAAAACCCGATACGACTCCGCTCGGCAAGGCGCGGGGGCGTGAACTTAATAAGCTGGAGAGGAGACTTGCTTTAACCCTTGAGATTGTAGGGGACCGAGCTATCGTTCCTGAGCTAGAGCGCGTAGCGGAACACAGCCAGGCTCCGGATGCCGCCGCCCTCGCGAAAACCCTGATCGAAAAACTCAGGCTAAGATACAACTGACCGCGAAAAAGAGCCTCAACGCGGAGACGCAAAGAATGCAGAGGTTGCGCAGAGAAGATCCGGATTTGTTTGGACCTTGTGCGCGGCGGAAGAGCACGCTGGAAGCGTGCGGCCCCAGGGAGGGCTGATTCTCTCACGTCGGCATTTAATGGGGAACCAGACCGGCGCCAAGAGGAAACCGCTCTTTGGGACTACCGATCATGGGAACACTGGGCTTCCTTCAAACTGAAATAGAGACGATGATGCCCCGACTTGGAGTGGGAATGAGATTAAGACTGATCGCGCCGCTGGTCATTGTGCTTGCATTAGCATTGGCGCCTGTCGTTATGACGCAAGCCGTCCAGCGGAAACCGGAACACTCAACGATCTGGCCCGATCAGGAGAGTATGCGGTATATGGCGGGAGCGATTCTCTACTTGCGGGCAGCGAACGAGGAGGGCGGCAGTCTACGCCGCGGTCTCGCCTTTTCTTGGCCGCCCGTCATGATTACAGATGCGAGCCTCATTAGCGGCGCCGCGCACGTGTACACCTGCTTTATCCCCTATCGAGAGGAGCGGGAATCGACGGTTTCCAGGGTCGATCAGAAGACGGGTCTTGCCTTCCTCACCTGTCCGTGGACTGGCGACTCGGATTGGATTATGCTGCACATGTTCGGCCTCTTCGAACCGCAACCCGGCGATACTGTCTATGCGGTAGGCGATCCAGAATCGCTGAAGGAGATGATCGGCGCCGGCGACGATGCTTTGTGGGCTGCCAACTTCGTCATGCTTACGGGGATCTTCCGCTCTGGGACCGTATCGGGTCATCGAACCCTTCCCGATGGCGAGAGCTACCTTGAACTCAGCTTTTCGGTTCCCGGCGACGCCAGCGGAGGACCGCTCATTAGCGAGAAGGGTCTGGTCGTCGGAGTCGTCGTAACCAGGCTGGTGAATGGCAAGCCAACGACGTTGGCCGTTCCGTTGTCGCGGATGCCTCCTCGCGTTCCAGTTCTTGGCGGAGGCAAACGAGATGCTAAGAAGCCTTGAAATGCTTGCCGGACCTCAACGCAGAGACGCAAAGAACGCAGAGGTTGCGCAGAGAAGATTCGGAATTCTTTCACGCCTGCTGCGCGGCCGAAGAGCACGCTGGAAGCGTGCGGCCCCAGGGAGGCGCGCCATTCCTCACACCTTCTACGCGCCCCGGAGCGTTCCCCTTGCCCTTAGGGCTGAAACTGAGCCTCCCCCGACGCAAAAAATGTAAAGTCGGGGGTCTCTGGGAGGGGGCCGCTCTAATGTAACGTCTCCCCGCGGTTTGGCAGCTCTACCCCCTCTTTGCTGCCCCCTGTAGCTTGAAACCCTTATTCCGCCGAAACGGAATAGATTGAATCGATCAAGCCCTTGTATTTTGCTTCCACGGCGCGGCGCCGCACTTTGAGCGTCGGCGTCAGTTCGCCACCGTCGATGGTGAATTCGTTCGGCACGATCGCAACCCGCTTCACCTTCTCGTAATCCGCAAGCTCGCGGGTCAACTTATCCACCTCGCCTTTGAGCATCTCTGCGACACGCCGATCGCCGGCCAACTCCTGCTTTTCAGAGGCCGCTATTCCTTGACCGCGCGCCCATTCGCGCACGCGCTCGAAGTCAGGCACGATCAGCACCGAGACGTATTTGCGGTCGGCGCCGACGACTATCGACTGTTCGATGAACTCGCTCTGGTTGATCATGTTCTCGATCATTTGCGGCGCCACGTACTTGCCCGCCGAGGTCTTGATAAGATCCTTCTTGCGGTCGGTGATGAAAAGAAATCCATCCTGGTCGATGCGCCCGATGTCGCCGGTCTTAAACCAGCGCTGACCATCAGGCTCGTCGGTGAAGGCCGCCTGCGTCTCTTCGGGTTTGTTGAAGTATCCCTCGAACACGTTCGGCCCACGCGTCAGGATTTCGCCGTCGTCGGCAATCTTGACCTCAACCCCGGGCAGAGGCCGCCCGACCGAGCCGATGCGATTGGCCGAGAGGGTGTTGACGGCGATCACCGGAGACGTTTCGGTCAGACCATATCCTTGCAGCAGCGGGATTCCGGCTCCCGTGAAGACGCGCGCGATTTCGACGGGCAGGGCTGCTCCGCCGGATACCATCCTCTTCATGCGTCCGCCGACGGCTTCGCGGAGCTTGCCAAAGACGAGGCGCGTCGCGATATCGCTCTGGAACTCCAGAAGCGGCGGCAGCATTCGCCCTTCGGCGCGGAACTCGGCCGAACGCCGCGCGACCCCGAGCGCCCACTCGAAGATCCGCTTCTTGAGGCCGCCGCCGTCGGCCGCGCTTTTTTGCATGCGGCCATAGATCTTCTCCAAAAGGCGGGGCACGGTCGACATCAGGGTGGGCGCCGCATCGCGCATATCCGCCGCGACCGATTCGATGCCCGCGGCATAAACGATCCGCACTCCGTGATAGAGGCAGAGAAACAGAACCATGCGTTCGAGGATGTGCGATAGGGGCAGAAACGACAGCATTAAGTTGTCCGGTTCAATCTCCAGATAGGCGCCGGAAGCCATCGCGTTGAAAGTTATGTTGGCATGCGTGAGCATCACGCCCTTGGGCTCGCCGGTAGTGCCCGAGGTGTAAATGATCGACGCCAGATCGCCGGGCTGTACATCGGCGGAAATGCGGTCGAACTTTTCGGGCTCTTCGGCCAGGCGGCGCGCCCCGCGCTCCTCGATGTCGCTGAATGGGATGAGATCGCCGCCGGCCTCGACCGGCTGGAGCAGCACGACGCGAACCTGTGGGAATTGCTTCAACGCTGAAGTAACGCGCCGCAGTTGCCTGGGGGTCGAAACCAGGAGCAACTTGGGCTCCGACTCGCGCAAGATGTATTCGACCTGCGGGACGGGCTGGGTTGGATAGATCGGGACGGTGACGGCGCCATTCGCCAGGATCGCGTAATCGGCTATGGTCCACAGCGGACCGCTTTCGGCGAGGATCGCGGCGCGATCCCCTTTGCGCAATCCCAGGTCGTGAAGACCGAGCGCGACGTTCTTCACGCGCTCTCCGAGCTGGTCGCCGGTGATTCCGGTCCATTGTTTGTTTTGTTTGAATCTGAGCACCTCGTGGTTGCGCCGGGCGGCTATGGCGGTCTTGAGCAACTCATTGAGAGTGCGTGGTTTGGTGTTCTCCATGCAAGCGTGTTCTGAGCCGGCAGTCGTTAGGTTGAAGGCCCGGCCATTTTAATGGCGAGACGAGGTTATGTAAACCCGTCGGTATCGAGCAGGTAGTGTTGCGGGAGAGCCAGACGTCCTCCCAAGCCGAGCCTTCAAGGTCAATCCGCGAGGGGACGGGTGTCGACCTCGGGACGGCGCCGCTTCAGCAATCTCGAGATCGCGGTCGACTTAGACGTCAAAGAAAAGGGTCAGAATGCCTTTCCCAATAGTTCCATTGTCAAGGCTTCAGGTAGTAAATCGCCAGCACGCCCGCCGCGGCGAACAGGCAATAGAAGCCGAAGAATTTCCATCGTCCCTGCTCTAACCAGGCCGACAGCCACCGCAGCGCAAGCAGCCCGGCGACGAAGCTGAACGCCATACCCAACAGTCCTGGAGCGAAGAGGTGGAACGACGCCGCGCCGGCCTCGTGAGCCGATGGGTAGAGTTTGGTCAGCCGGTAAGCCTCGCGCGCGATCACCGGAGGGGTCAAGACGATGGCCAGCGCGAAGCTGAATTCCTCCGCGCGAAATCTGGCCATGTCCAGAAGCATCCCGGTTGAGATTGTCGCGCCTGAACGCGAGAATCCCCTGAAGGGCAGACAGATGCCTTGAACCACGCCGATCAACGACGCGCTCCTAAGATTGATCTCGCGCCTGCCGCCCCTCCGCTGCTCGCGCATGCCCGCGATGATGATGAGGATTCCGGCCGCCGCAAGCGCCAAAGCTATCAGCCTGAGGTTGCCGAAAAGCTGCTCGACCTCGCTGTGAGCCTGTCCTCTGAGGATTACTTTTTCGATCACCTGCTGGAGTCCAAGGCCGACGATGCCGGTGAAGATCGTGGCGACAATGATGGCCTTGTACTGCCTGATCAAGTCTTTCCAGCGCGACCAAAAATAGATGAGCACGGCAAACATCGTCCCGGTATGGAGCATAACCAACAGAAAGCTCATCTCGGGCGACGCGGGATCGAGTCCCATCAGTTTTTCGGCGGCGATCACGTGAGCGGAACTTGAGACCGGCAGCAGCTCGGCGGCCCCCTGGATGACGGCAAGGATGATGATCTGGATGATATTCACAGGGCAGTAGTATACATGAATAGTTTTTAGTTTTCAGTTTTTAGTTTTTAGTTTCTTCTAGGTTTCTGGGTTTAGTCATTCCTATTTTGTGATCATTTACTCGCACGCTTGAAATGGATTGGGGCTTTGGCGCATATAGTAATGAAGGAAGCGCTCATCTCTCACCAGGGCGCAAGCTCGACGTGAAACGGCGGAATCTTGGCGGCCAATCAAGTTCGCGCAAGGAGGCAGATTCTTATGAGACGAATACTTTCCATCGACGGCGGCGGCATCCGGGGGATTATCCCGGCGACCACGCTCGTAAAGCTCGAACAACAGACCGGCGGGCTGGTCCGCGATTCCTTCGATTTCCTGGCCGGAACCTCGACGGGGGCCCTGATCGCCGCGGCGTGCGCCGCAGGCGTCCCGGCTACACGGATTCTGGAAATCTATACCAAGCGCGCCGGCGAGATCTTCCCTCCGCCCAAGATCGTCCACGAGGCGGGGAGGCTGGTCGTTGGCTATATGTACGATCCCATCCACATCCAGAAGGTCCTGGTGAGCGAATTCGGCCCGGCCGCCGCGTGGACCCTGAACGATTCGCCGATTCGCGTGCTTCTCTGCGCCAAAGGGATCGACACGCATGCCTGGTACTTCGTCCGCGACAATCCAAAGAATTCCGGCAAGGTGGGGAACCTGGGCCTCGTGGACTGCGCCGTCGCGAGCGCCTCAGCCCCGACCTACTTCTCGCCCTGGACGATCAATATCGGCGGAACGGCGACGCTGCTTGTGGACGGCGGCGTCGGCATCGCCGGCAATCCGGTTTACCAGGCCTGCGTAGAGGCGTTCTATTACGACGACTTTGACCCCGCCGATACCCGCGTGGTCTCGCTTGGGACCGGCTTTTTTCCGCCGGGAAACCAGGAGCCCAGCGGGCTGATAGGCTGGTTGGAATGGACGATTGGCGCGCTTCTGGACGCGCCCGAAGAGCAGCAACCCGAGCTCGTCAGGCGGCACTTTCCGAACGTTATGAAGCGCTTCGATTGGCAGATGCCGCACGCCATCGATATGGCCGATACGGGCTCAATCCCGGAGCTGGTCGCGCTCGGCCAACAGGCCGCGGCGGGAATGGACTGGAACTCCATATTGAATTGAAGGAGGTTTTCAGTCTTCAGTTAATTCTTAATTCTCAGTTCCCGCGCGGGCTCGCCTTCAAGAATGTTCGTTGTGTGCTCCGTAATACTTGCCGGCGGCGCCGGGAGTCCTTTGCGCAGCGTGTTCCCTTCGCCCTCTAGTTCTATCGTCTTCTTCGGTTCCGCGGCTGGTTTGGATTTGTTCGCTTGCTGCCAAAGAGGTGAAATGACAGCGTACGTCACGACTATTGTCCCTGCTATCAGGAGGATCAACCCGGCGAGCCCGACCAGGTCCTTGTAGGCCGTGTCCTTGCTAATGCCAATAGCCAGCAGGCCGATTAGGAGCGTCATGACGCCCCAGAACATCGTCTTTGCCATGCGAGCCAGGGCGCTCTTGTCTTCTCTGACGGAGCGTTCCCTCGAGCCAAGAGCCGCCTGGTGAGCGACCAGCGCTTGAGAAACGGTATCCAAACCCATCCCGCATGATCGACAGAATCGCTGATCGATTGAACCCTCTTTTCCACAGTTCGGGCAATGCATAGAGTCTCTCTTTTATCTGAACGTCAAGAAATACGATAGTTGCGTCAATATCTAATCTCAAGCTCTTGCTGTAAAAGGGGGTGGGCCCAGAAGGGAGCATCAGCGCCACGGCGGCCGCTGGTTGTAAGTCACGAACCATTGCCCATCGAGTACGAGCATCGGGTCCCCATTTTTCGGGTGATTCATTTTCTGTAGGCGGTACGTCTTCGTTCCCTGGCTGCGCGAGTGTGCCGTGATAGTAGTCTCGGTCGCCGTCCAGGATCCACTGTCATATTGCTGCGAGACCACCGATCCCAGGGGAGCGCTCGTCGATGACTCGCCGCTATACTCGTAGGCGCCATTCGCATAGAGGACGAGACACGCATCCGACATCCGGCTGCTCGCGTAGGTGGTAGTGCTCGCCAGGTAGCACCATTTTCCGGCTAACTCCTGCGGGTTTGAACCGCCGCGCGCTCTCTCTTGCTGCTCCTGACTGGGTTGACGCCTGAGCGTGATAAGCTGTCCGTTGGCTTCCACCCGCAACGTGTCGCCGTCCAATTGGAAAGGGAGGCTTACCGTTCCACCGGCGCTGATCAGGGTAATCACGCTGCCTTGCACCGTGTAGCGACACCACTCGCCGCCCACAAGGATGGAGCCATCATTGTTGATCTGGACAAGGCCCTGGGGTCCCTCCCATGTGCCGGCCAGCCCTTCGCTTTGCCCGGGATTGCTTGCGACGGCGCTGGGCGCTCCGCGCACACGCGTCCAGACGGTCGGTTGAGGCATGTTGCCGCCGGAGAGAGTCATCGAATCGGCGGCGAAGGAAGCGTTGTACATAATCGTCGACGCGCCATCGGTCAAAATCAGGACGCCTTGCGCGAATTGCCACATGACTGGTTGCCCGTTTACCGAAGCGGCGCCGTTCTCATTGAGCGCGAGACGGAAGGTCCCTTGCGCGGTTTGGCATTCCCAGGCGCCTTCCAGGTTCGCGGATGCTGTCGGTTGATCTCTCACTTGCGGCCCCTGAATAGGAGCTAACGAGTCTGGCTCGTCGCGACCTGACGTCCCATCAAATCAAGAACTACCGAGGTCATCGCCTTAACTCCGGTCCGGATAGTCGGCTCCGGCACGGGAGCAAACAGGCTCGAATGGGGCGAAGGCAGCGCCACTCCCGTCTCGCGGCTCTGCTTCAGTTTGGCCGCATCGGCCGCGCCGAGCCAGAACATGCACGCCGGGATTTCATGCCCGTCGAGGGCGAAGCGGCCAAAGTCTTCGCTTCCCATGATCGGCCCCACCTTAACCACCTTGGAGGCGCCAAGGGTGTTCTCGAGCGTGCGCGCGATGCGTTCGATCAGCGCGGGATCATTGTAGGTCGAGGGCGTCACCTCAGAGTCGCTGACCTTGACGATGGGCGCGCGTTCGGCCGGAATGCCGGCCGCCGCTGCGATGCCCATCGTAATGCGTTCGATCGAGGCGAGGATCTTGCGCCGCACCTCCTCTTTGTAGGCCCGCACCGTAAGCTGCAGATGCACATCGTCCGGTATGATGTTGTACTTCGTGCCGCCATGGATCGAACCCACGGTCACGACCGCCGGATCGAGCGGCGAGTTCTCGCGGCT
>Ga0207112_1202_pt1 | contig 12882 bp, 13 predicted proteins | sample Alteio_BWMinHeat_72_FD_153549 | JGI IMG/M metagenome (GOLD analysis project Ga0207112, IMG submission 153549) | Enriched cells from forest soil in Barre Woods Harvard Forest LTER site, Petersham, Massachusetts, United States -... | ecosystem: Environmental > Terrestrial > Soil > Temperate forest >...
CTTCATGACCAGCCTTAACTTCGATGAAGGGGTTCCTGCCAACATTACCTTTGAAGGTTATGTATGGTTAAACTCTGTTAATACAGGCGAGCCTGCCAGGGACGATGGTTGTTTGCTGACAACTTTTGGTACGAGTAGCGGGTTAACCGACGATGCTACTAATGTAGCCACACTTACATCAAAACCGAGCACTGGTCGATATAGCACCACGGATGCAGGATTTTTGGTAGACTGTACACTTACTTTCCTGGGCATTACTAAAGACGTTACGGTTAAAATGTTTTTCTTCCCAATAAATCCAAAGACACCCAGTCTGGCCGGTCTTTCTACAGAATTTGAAATAACTTCAGCCGATTTCCTGCCTGGTAACACCAACATTGGTGATATGGTTACGATTCGTATCAACAACACGATGAAATTAAATTAGTAACAGACAAATGAAAACGAAACTACTCTACTACCTCATCGTTGCCATTTTGTTTGCTGCCAGCCTTAATGCATGCTACTACGATAAAGTTGCTACCATTCAAGGAGTTCCCACAAACGTGAGTTTGAAAAACGATGTGCAGCCCATTTTTGACCGCGACTGCAACATGTCCGGTTGTCATGATGCCAAACCGAGTCACGAACCGAGCTTAACTGCGGAAAACGCCTACAATGCTTTGATTTCTGGTGGATGGGTGAACACAACGGATCCCGTAAATAGCGGACTGTATAAAGCCATTAATGGTGGTGGAATGCCCTCCGGCCGACCAGCGTTAAGTGAGAATGATAAAAAACTAATTCTGGGATGGATAACAGATGGTGCTAAAAACAATTAAGGCTTTTAAATAGATCAACAATGCAAAATTTAAAAACTATTTATAGCAAGACCTTCAGTGTGATATCCTTGTTGGGACTACTACTCATAACAACATCCACGTTCGCGCAGGAAGATTCGGTTAAAGTGCAAGACAGTGGAAATAAACCGGTGCGCTCGGTTTTTGAAAGCACTTGGATCATCGATAACCAAACCACTCTGGTCAACCAGAAAGGCACATTTGAGTTTATGATGAACCACCGATTCGGTTCGATCTATAATGGCCTCTCTGACATCTACGGCATCTATGGCGCGGGTGCAAATATCAGATTGGGATTTAATTACACCCTGTTTGAAAAATTTGGAATTGGGTCATTCAAGGGCAGGTTATCCGTTGGCTTTGGATCTACCAAGACAGGTATGATACAAGACTTCAATCTGAAATACAGTATTCTTCAACAAAGCCGAAATGGAAAGGTGCCTGTAAGTGTTACCTACTTTACTGATATGGGCATTTCCACACAGGGTACAAAAGCCGATCTGCCAAACGGCAATTCATCCGACAGACTTTCATTTTTTCACCAGGTTATCATTTCTCGGAAAATTAATGATAAGCTTTCCGTTATGGTGGCTCCGAGTCTTTCACACTTCAACGTGGTGGAGCCCACCATGAAAAATGATCACTTCGCAATAGCTTTTGCTGGTCGATATAAAATTACAGAAGGGACTGCCATCCTTATTAATTATGATCAGCCTATTACCAAACATACAGGCAACAACCCCGAGTTTAACGTCAGCGCGGGTATTGAGGTGGCCACAAGTGCACACCAGTTCCAGATTTTCATCACAAACTACACCAGTATAGTGCCACAGTATAATAATATGTACACCAAACCAAATTCACCAAAGCAGTGGTATCAGGATTTGTCAATTGGATTTAATATTAACAGGCTGTGGAACTTTTAAGTCTAATAAGCAAATGAGTTATCGATCCAGAAAAAAATTCCTGTTCTCAGATTTAAGACAAAAAGCAGTAATTAATATGACCTCCATCAGCACATAACCATTGCGTTGCATGATAGATTAGCATCATTATCAAAAACACAACGGTTGTGAAAAAAAAATAAAGTCAACTGATTTTGGTGCAATTTTTTTAAAAGCAAAATATATGAGCAACCTATCACGAAAAAAATTCTTGTTCTCAGGCTTAAGCCTCGCAGCAGTTGCTGCATTTTTTAAATGGGGAACCCAACCTGAAAAAAAGAAAACGGTAAAGTTTTTAACGCAGGATGGAAAGTTGGTTGAAATGGATATAGATAAGGTGCCGGCTTCCAGTAAAACGGCGACCAAAGAAGACGTTCAAAATTGGGTTAAAAAATAAACCAAATACCAAATGGTCGACTTACCTAAAATAATTCCTCTAACTCAGAATCCGAGAAGAAATTTTCTTAAGGGAGCAGGAGTACTTCTGGCGGGTATAGCAGGCTGCACATCAAAAGATCCTTTCACGACTGAGGCGAAGAAAGAACAAGTGCAACCTTCAGGTGAGATGGTGAAACTTCTTTCTACTACCGGTGAGATTATCGAAGTTGACAAGGCCTTCTTGAAACCAACGGAAGAGATACCATCCATTACGCACATGGCCGAGCGAATGGGCATTGAGGGTAAAAAATTTGTAATGGTGATTGACCTATCGCGCTGCCGTAATCTTAAAAAATGTCAGGAGTCCTGTAACCACGCACACTTTGTGAGCGACCATCAAAACTGGATCAAAGTGTACCCTATGAAGGACGGTGAACACACAGCTCCTTATTGGCAACCCACCACATGCATGCATTGCGAAGATCCACCTTGCGTAAAAGTTTGCCCGGTAGATGCTACGTTCAAACGCCAGGATGGAATTGTAGGAATTGATGCCGATCGTTGTATCGGTTGTCGTTTTTGTATGGCAGCTTGTCCCTACTCTACACGTGTGTTCAACTGGGATAAACCAATTGTGCCGGCGGAAGTCATGGCAAAAGAGTATTCTTCTGAAACCAGTTGCCCCCCTAAAATCGGAACAGTTTCCAAATGTGATTTCTGTCCGGATATGGCAAGAAAAGGAGAATTACCTCATTGTGTTTCCGCATGCCCCAACGGCGTATTTTTCTTTGGCGATATGAATGAAGATACGGTAACGAATGGATCGGAGACCGTTCGCTTCAGTGAATTAATCCGCGATCGTTCGGGATATCGATTAATGGAAGAGCTCGGCACAAAACCAAGTGTCTATTATTTACCACCGGTAGATCGCTTGTTCCCATTTAAGAATGAAGGTAAAACTGAAGATCACGTATGAGTGCGCATGTCAACTCATCTAGAATAACTACTGACCTTCTTCCGCAGAAGTTTGGTACTGCAGGACGAATCTGGACTGGCTTATTGCTGGGGCTTTGCCTGCTGGGGCTTTATGGGTACTACCGGCAAGTCACACTGGGTCTAGTCGTTACCAATATGCGCGATTATGCATCATGGGGAATTTACATTTCCAATTTTGTATTTTTTGTTGCCATTAGTTTAGTGGGGTCCCTCATCACGGCCATTTTCCGTCTTGCCCAAGTTGAATGGCGCACTCCTTTGACACGTATTTCAGAAATCATTGCCGTGTCTGCCATCTTGTTTGCTTCCATCATCATTGTTGTGGATATGGGCCGGCCTGAAAGATTCACCCATCTCTTTCTATATAGTCGATTGCAATCGCCCATCATGTGGGATGTTATAGTGATCACCACCTATCTTACAATCAGCCTATTGTTTCTTTATTTTCCTCTGTTGCCCGATTTGCCCATCTTAATCAAGAACAGCAAAGAGGGAAGTTTCCAACAAAAAATTTACAAATTCCTCGGATCATTCTGGAAAGGTACTGCTGCACAATTTAGAATAAATGAAAATGCTGTAAGAATAATTTCGGTGATGATCATTCCGGTGGCACTAGGCGTTCACACGATTACCTCGTGGCTGTTTGCCACCACATATCGGCCCGGATGGGACAGCACCAATTTTGGGGCGTATTTCGTTGCCGGGGCGTTTTTAGTTGGAGCAGGTGCAGTGCTGGTAGCTATGTATGTATTTCGAAGAGCGTACAAACTGGAGACCTATATCACGGAGAAACATTTTGATAATATGAGTAAGATCGTCGTGTTGCTGGCTCTTGTGTATTTGTACTTCAATATTAATGAATACCTGGTACCAGCCTACAAAATGAAAACATCAGAGGAACATCATCTGCGAAGTTTGTTTACTGGACATTTTGCCCGGTTATTTTGGACGGCCATCATCACTAGTATGATCGTTCCAATCGTGGTGTTGTTATTTCCGAAAGGAAGAAAACCATTCCCTGCTTTCTTGATCGGAATTTTGGTAGTAGTAGGTTCATGGTTCAAGCGATACTTAATTGTTACGCCAACTATGCTGAGTCCATTTCTTCCGATGTACGATGTGCCCGATTCCTACAAGTTCTATTTTCCATCATGGGAAGAGTGGGCAATCTCCACCGGTTCGCTGGCCGGAGTACTACTGATCATCACAATTTTCACAAGGTTGTTTCCCATTATTCCCATCCATGAAACGATTGAAGAGATGGAGAAAAATAAATTTGAAAAGGTATGAGGCTAATCAACTATTCAACCGGACTGATCGCGATCGCATTGTGCTTGTTAGCTTTTCTCGTGCAAGCTCAGGATAAAGCCGAAAAAAGCACCATCAAAATTGATCTGGCATACTACCAACTGAATAATAATCTGCCCGTAGTAAAAGTATCAGCAAAAACTAAAAAGGAGAAAAGGTTTATGCCCGTGGAAGGGGTTGAGATTAATCTTTTTTTTGGTAGTGAAAGTTCTTCTGGTTTTATGGGCCGGGTAGAAACGAATAGCCATGGTGTTGGGTCTTTATCTCTACCTGTGAGATTTAAAAACCAATTCGATTCATCATCCAGTTTCAAATTCATTGGCACCCTAACGCAAAACAATAGTTTCGATGACAAATCAACTGAACTGGAAGTATCCAAAGCAAAAATTGAACTCACACTTGATGAGGCAGACAGTGTCCGCAAGATCCATGCAAAGGTATTGACCTATCAGCTTGGCGACTGGGTCCCTCAACCTGAAATTGAAATTAAATTGGTCGTCAGAAGACTCTTGAGTGATTTACAGGCTACGGAAGAAGAAACATTCACGACTGATAAAAACGGAGAAGCTTCAGCGGATTTTAGTCTCAACATTCCCGGCGATGCCCAAGGCAACATTATCGTGGCCGCAAAAATTGACGACAATGAAACGTATGGAAGCCTCGTATCAACAAAAACTGCAAAATGGGGCACCCCCGTTGCTCCTGATAATAGTTTTGCAAAAAGAACCTTGTGGGCTACTAGGGATAAAACTCCACTTTGGTTGCTAATTTTTCCTAACTTGATTATTATTAGTGTATGGGGAATTATATTCTATCTGATTTCCCTGATTTCTCGGATCATTAAACTTGGAAAAACAAACGAACCTGTATAATTGAATTTAAAAATTTATAACACTTAAACTCTTAATCTTTAGACTTATGAAAACAAAGTATTATTTGATTGGATTGTTAATGGTTAGCGGTGTCTTTTTTTCATTCAAGTATTATCAGGCAAAACCCTGGGCAGTGCCTGATAAAAATGCCAAGATGGCAAATCCCGTGAAATCCAATGCCGAATCAATTAAGATTGGTAAGGAAATGTGGAGTAAGCATTGCTCATCATGTCACGGTAAAACCGGCGCAGGCGATGGAAGCAAAGCTGCGCAATTAAAGACTACTATGGAGGATATGACGGCATCTGTAGTGCAAGGGCAAACCGATGGTGCGTTGTTTTACAAAATGTCAGAAGGCCGTGATGAAATGCCTTCTTTCAAAAAGAAAATTCCAGATACTGAAGAATTGTGGTCAATCGTTAATTATTTAAGAACACTCAAAAAGTAATCACTCAGAGTACCGGAGACAGATGAGTGTGCACAAAAAGAAGAAAGACAAATCGTAATGGCTGATATCACAAACCGCGATGAGGTTGTCAGGCTGGTAGATGCATTCTACGCCAAGGTGAGGGTTGATGCGCTGTTAGCCCCAAAATTCACTCATCTTGACTGGCACAACCATGTGCCCATCATGTATAATTACTGGTCAGACTTGCTATTAGGTGGAACGAGTTACGAGGGAAGTCCGTTTCAGAGGCACATGCTGCTGGGTCTTAACGAAAAACACTTTCAGAGGTGGCACGAAATATTCGAGGAAACGGTTGATGAACTTTTTGAAGGTACCAAGGCAACAGAGGCTAAAGAGCGCTTACGAAGTGTGGCGGGCGTCTTTCAACACAGGCTCGGCATTCTGAATTTACCTGGCGACGCTTTAAAATCATTATAACTCTGATGCGTAGCCAGAGACGGGCGCTGGGCCAATGACTCCGATAAAATCTGTTCAAGAGGGCAGATTTTTTTTATTGCTGTTGAATGGTTTGAAATTTCAACCACACCCTGAATGCAAATTGCAGGTAGATTCAAAATCCTTGAACTTATAAAGTTTGATCTCGGGAACCCCTGCAAAATCTTCCCTCTCATTGTCTTTTCATTATTTGCGAAGGGTAATTTATTTTCACAACATCTTTTGGTCGCACCTTATCTTCAGCCAGGAAATGCTTCAACATTATCCAATGAACAAAAAGTTTTGATCTGGCAAACAGATAGTATTCCCGGAAATTTTATTGTCAACTTCAGCCTCCAGAAATTTAATAGCGCTGATAAAGTTTTAGACGCTACTATTACAAATGTTGAATTGAAACTAAAAGGCAAAACGACACGCCTTTATCGCGCTGTATTGAAAGATTTACACTTTGATACGCTTTATCATTATGAAGTTCGCTTGAATAATAATAAAAGTATTGCCAGCGATTCATTTCGTACGCGTACAAAAAAACCGTTTACGCGTTTCGCGGTAATGGGAGACTTCGGGGCTGGCACCACTCAGCAGGCCGCGATTGCTTATAGGATCGCACAGCAACGCCCTCAGTTTGTTTTAACTACTGGCGACAATGTTTATCACAGCGGACTCGAAGAAGAATACCGAAAGAATTTATTTCCCTATTATCTCGCTTCAGGAACTGAACCAGCTAAAGGGGCTCAGCTCATGAGCACAATTCCATTTTACATGGTGATCGGCAACCACGATGTTCGAAGTGACAGCCTCAATCAGGAGCCCGGCAGCTTCGCTTACTTTTATTATTCGGATCTGCCTCTGAATGCGCCGCTAATGAAACACTCCCCTGTTATACGAGGAAGCCGGAAGCTTGTTAAAGCATTCAAGAAAAATACAAGTCCACGCTTTCCTTCCATGTCTAATTTCTCGTTTGACAACGGTAATGTTCACATCACTTGTTTAGATACAAATGAAAATGTGAATCCACTGGATCCGATTTTGACTAGTTGGATAACGCAGGATATCGAACAAAGCAAGGCCGAATGGAAGATCGTTGCTTTTCATCGTCCTGGATTTAACTCAAGCATCGCACATTACGAAGATCAACTGATGCGATTGCTCGCACCTCTATTTGAAAAACTAAAGGTTAATCTTGTACTGGCAGGTCACGTGCACAACTACCAGCGGAGTGTTCCACTTTTGTTTGAGCCACAAAAAAATAAAAGTGGTTCTCACTATATAGTCTCATCCGAAGGAAAAGTGAACGGCACCTTTATTCTCGACAAAAAATTTGACGGAAGTACTGATACAACACCAGAGGGAATAATTTACATTGTAACGGGAGCAGGCGGTGCAGGGCTATACGACCCTGGTCTCAATCAAAAACCTGAGCTATGGCAGCACTCACCAAAAGATAACTGGGCTCCTTTCACTGAAAAATTTATATCTAACAGAAACTCTTTTACTTTGATTGAAACTAGGGACAAGGAATTAATGCTGCAGCAAATCGATCTCGCTGGCAGAGTGATCGACCAGATAAAAATCACGCAATAAAGTCACCTCGTTCGGCACTGTGATACAATGGAATGTTGAAATGCATCGTCACTTTTCAGGATTTCAAAAAATTCGTCAATGTAGCCGCGCATATCTTTTAATGCGTACTTATCAAAGTAGGATGCCTGGTCATCAATAATTAACTTTACTTCTGATTCCTGTCCCAAAAACTCTTTTCGTATTTCTTCCATCGCGGGCTTCGACTTGCAAAATCCGCGGTAAACTCTTTCACGTACATCCCCTGTTCCGAGTGTCGGGGCATTTTCTTGCGCATAGTCCGCATGGACGAAACCAGACATATCAAAATCGTAGGAGAGAGGGACGTATTTTCCGTTCACAATCATAGTGTTGCTATTATGCTGAAAAACAGCCGACCAGTCAGCATTACCAATCATATATTGAAAGAAATCATTTCGAATGGACTGCTTCTCATCAAACATCGCAGGACTTATGCCTTTGGTCTCCACCATCTTCCCGTTACTTCGTTTAGCTACAATCGAATTGTCCTCAACAAAAAAAGTGAGAAGATCATAACTACGCTCTCTCTTTCTGGAAACTTCGGTGAGCTTAAGGTTTGCCAATCGTGTTCGGAAATAATAAGGCGACAGCTGCTGATAAAACTGGTAGCAAAGATACTCCTTGCGGATCAGTTCATTTTTGTCCGATGAAGTACGGCAAGGGAGAACCAGCTTCAGTGTTTTGTTGCCTGCAAACAGAGTAGACGCAACATCTTTCTTTCCAAACTTCAGCTTTAATGGAGGAAAATAACAATACCTTAACCTGAAATTACCCCGCACTCTCGCATGAACAGCCAAAGTTACCCATTGGTCCCTGGCTTGCTCATACTCAAACTTTCCCGTTACAAACGTGGAGTCATTTGATTGTTTTTTGATAGATTTGATTGAGCCTGTTGCTCGAAGATTAACCGGTTCCCTCGATTCAAAAAGAGGAATATCTTGAGAGAAGGAATTAGTGAAGATAAATAAAAGAATGGCCCATGGACAGTAACTTGTTTTCATAAGAATGAATATTTTACGCCTCTTCAATCTACGAACTTTTTTAGTTCTGCTAGTTTCTCAACTGGCAGCATTTTTCGTGATCCAATTCCAAATAAAGTTTCACCTTGACCTGTTATTGTTCGGGCTTGCCATTGGTTTCCCGTTAGCATTTTCAATTCAGGCCGCTTTCCGGCGGCGGGAGCGGGCATTGGAATACTTCAGCTTATTTAAAGCCGGGACGACCGCTCTTCACTATTCGTTTCAAATTTCGGAGGGCCTGCCTCCAGAAAAAAAAATTGAAATTCGAGATCTTCTGGATAAAATGACCAATAACCTCGTTCACCAATTGGAACAACATATAGCAAGTTATCAACCCATGAAGAGCGTTTTAGACAAAGTTTTTCAATTCATCGAAAGCAATCGCGAGGGCGTTTCTAACCGAAATATTTTTCGTATGATCCGATATGTGCGCGATATCACTGAAAGTTCTACCTACCTGATCAGCCTTGTTAAGCACCGCACAATGATCGGACTGCGTTTTTACTCTATCGCTTTCATTTTTATTTTTCCAATTCTCCAGGCACCGATATTGTATAATCGATTAGGTGACCTGATGCCATCATGGGGTCTCTACCTGCTTTTAGCTTTTGGAAGTTTGATTTTAGTCACGCTCAGCAATTTTCAAAAGATGATCGAATATCCCTTTGACAGTAAGGGAATGGATAATATCCATATTCGTGATTTTGGCTTGAGTGATTGATGCTTTCAAAATACATCTCAAATCCTTACAAATACAAAATGATTTGGGATCACTGTTCCAATGCGCGAAGGAAATATCACTCCAGCACAATCCGGAAGCTCTTGATTACCTTACCATTCTGCAGCAATTCAACGATGTAAACACCCGCCGACAGTGTGGAGACATTTATCCGGTTTGACCCACTCTCATTTAATTTCCCTGTCATCATTTTCTGACCTGCCAGTGTGGAAACTTCAAACTCTGCGTCTTTTTTCTCCCCCTGTGCGTTAGTTATGCCTTCTGCATGGACAGGATACTTAAGTTCTTATTTGAATATTTTTTTCATTTATCACGAACATAAACCATTCCTCTGCCTCTCGCATCTTCTGATATTGGTAAATCAAAAATCTTTCGAGCCTCCCTTTCCATTCGATTGGTGTCAGTAGTTTTAGTTTTGAATTCGCTAAGACCAATGTTAAGGATACTGGAATAATACCCGAACAATTCTTTGAATAGCCCTCCAAAAGTGCCGACGATCATGAGTGACAATACAACCAGCGCGAGAACAGCTGCACATGAGGTAAGTATCAACGTCAATGGAAACTGCACTACTCTTCCCATAAAGATTTGAAAAAAAACCAACTACCGAACACAGAATATAATGAAGAAGGATCATTTTATTGATCCTTCTAACCCTAAACCTTCTACTTAGAACTTACTAAATATTGATTCCCTTGTACCAATGCATAAAAAATCAAATATCCTACCCAATCAAATCTCCGATACTCGGCGGTATTAGTCAATCACCCGAAAGAGGTATAATCTGGGGATATGTTCAAAAATAATGCTCCAAAAGTGGTATTGTGAATCATGAAGGTGCTATCTACATTTACCTGATGGTGAAACTTGCGATTGTTGATGACGACACTCGTTTACTAAAAAGCTTAAGTGGTGAGCTTCTCAATTTTAACGAAATTGATTCCATCATAAGTTCATCGAGTGGAATCAAATTTTCAGAAGAGCTTAGATCCTTGCCGCGCGAGAAACACCCTGAGGTTGTCCTCATGGATATTTCGATGGGCTCCCCAAACGAAGGCATCTTGGCCACACGCCAGATAAAAGCGACCAATCCTGACGTTGAAATTATCATGTTTACCATATCCGATGAAGACGAGATGATTTTTGACGCGTTTCGTGCTGGTGCGGTGGGTTACCTCTTGAAAAATGAATCACCTTCATTTATTGTTAAAACAGTTTTGGAAATAAAAAACGGCGGCACATTGATGTCGCCAAGCATTGCCCGAAAAGCAATAAATTTTTTTAAGACTGGCAAAATTAAATTGAAAAACACAACGCTAAATTCCATCTTGAGTTTACGAGAACAGGAGATTTTGAATTCTGTATCAGAGGGCCTTACCTACGATCGCATCGCAGAAAAACTTTTTCTGTCCACGCATACGGTGAAGACTCACATGAGCAATATTTTTAGCAAGCTGCAGGTGAACAATAAAGTAGCCGCGCTTAAAAAAATAAACGGGTAAAGATTTACTTAGCCTGTTTGCTATTTAGGCCAACTTCTACTTTAACAGTCGTCCCTTTCCCTGGCTCAGTTTGAATATTAATCCTGGCTCCAATTTCTACCGATCTTAATTTCATGTTTCCTAATCCATAATGGCCATTTTGCAAAACCTTTTCAAGATCAAAACCTACTCCGTTATCTTCCACCACGATTTTAATTGTAGGATTCAACTTATCCAAACCCAATCGAATTCGAATCACCGTGGCCTGGCTATGCTTTTGGCTGTTGGCGATAACTTCCTGAATGATTCGAAATAAATTAATAGCTGTTAACGGGCTGAACTTATTGTTTTCAAACCCATGAATAGGATCAACAAAAAGTTGAAATTCTTTGTTTTCATGCTGTTGCCGTAACCTCCAAACAAGGTTATCAAGCTTATCAATAAATTCTGAGAGTGTAATATCCTCCTTCTGTATTACCCATATCGTATCTCGTAATTCAGTTACAGTGGAGTTTACATTTTCAATAAGGAGATCAGAAGTTGCTTTGTTGGTTGAATTACTCTTAGTCATTGAATCAAGACCTAACGATAAGGAAACCAATTTGGAACCAATGTTGTCGTGAAGGTCTCTTGCTATTCTTTCTTTTTCAGATCTAAGTTTGCTCTGCATCTCAAGACGCAGAAGCTTTCTATTATATCGAACTCGAAAGAAAAAGTAAGACGCTGACGCCATCAGTAGAACGATCACCAATTTAAAGTATAAACTCTCCCACCATGTCGGATGAATTTCAAACGAATGAGGAAAATTAATCCTGTTCCACGTAGTGTAGTCAGATGAATATTCAATATCAAAAGCATACCGGCCAGGTGTGAGAGAGAAATAATCGATGGATGCAGCCTTTGTGTAATTCCAGTCTTCATTTGAATCTTTGATTCTATGGCGAAGGGTAATATTTCTGTTGTGGAAGGAAATAAAACCTAACGACAATCTGATATTGTTTTTGTCGTGAGGTAAATCGTAAAAGACAGTGTCCGTAACATTAATGTGATTGATAGAAATATTCTTCACGTAGTTTTTTAGTGTTTTATTGGCAAATTTCATTTTGCTATTCTTGAGTACACTATATCCATCACTTAAAAAGCACCACGTCTCGTTTTCAAATCGCCAGATAAAATTTACCTTATTACTAAGAAGTCCGGTCCCTTTATCAATAAAGCAATAATGAGTCTCATGATTACCTGTGAAACCTATTGTGGGTGTCGTGAATAAGCCTTTCTCAGTTGCAACCCAAACGCTGCTATCTATCCAAACCTGATAAGCATTTTCAAATAAAAATTCATTTTTCCTAGGTAGCATCGGCGTACCATTTGAAATAATTCGAATGCCATTGCCAATGGAAGCTACAAGAATCTCTTTATTGGGCAATAGCTCAATGCCAGACACTTTGAGGTTTTCAAATTCTTTAATAGGTACGATTGAAGAAAATTTGAAATCAGTTTTATTTAGACCTGTCACTCCCGCCAGATAAATACCTTCATTTGTAAGAAGACTATTTCTCAGCCAAAAACTAGCTGATTTCTCAAGCCTGAGGGTTCCTGACATATCAACCTTGTAAATCCCATTAGAATTAGTAGCTCCAATTTTATTGTCCGGAAAACGAAAGAATTTTTTTACACTTTTAATTTCATCGGTCCTCCGCAACAAATTTCCATGGTCAGTAAGTACTTTCACATTAGAATTGCTGGATACCCAAATTTCTTTTTTGGATTGGTCATAAAAGATTGACATAATTGGAAACT
>Ga0207112_1203_pt1 | contig 12830 bp, 15 predicted proteins | sample Alteio_BWMinHeat_72_FD_153549 | JGI IMG/M metagenome (GOLD analysis project Ga0207112, IMG submission 153549) | Enriched cells from forest soil in Barre Woods Harvard Forest LTER site, Petersham, Massachusetts, United States -... | ecosystem: Environmental > Terrestrial > Soil > Temperate forest >...
GGTCGTATGCTGCAGAAACATGACATTCTTGAGACAAATAAAACGGCAGGCCATATTGAGAATAACAAGTCACTTCCCTGGGGTATTTCTAAAAATGAACTGGATAAAATCTACTCTCCGCCAAGTCAAATAAGGATAATTGACAGCACAGAGGGAAATTCACTTTCTTTAGAATCAAAAGAAAAGCTATTGACAGCAGGATTTAGAATTACGAATCATAGCAACCGAATGGGCTACCGTTTAGAAGGAGAGAAACTTTTTATGAATCAGCCGCTTGAGTTAGTTTCATCAGCAGTGGACTTCGGTACCATCCAACTTTTGCCAGATGGTAATCTTATTATATTGATGGCAGATCATCAAACTACTGGCGGTTATCCGCGGATAGTCTCGGTAATTAAATCAGATTTGCCAAAGCTTGCTCAATTGAGTACGAATGAAAAAATAAATTTCAAATTGATTACTTTGGAAGACGCCGAAATTGAGTTGCTAGCCAGGGAGAAATTATTAAATGAATTGAAGCAAACTTGTCTTACGCACTACGAAAACTATTTTAAGCTGTGAAGCCATTGACAATCGATATCAATTGCGATATGGGAGAAGGCATAGGCAATGAAAAAGAGTTAATGCCTTTTATCAGTTCCGCCAATATAGCTTGTGGGTATCATGCCGGTAGTGAGGAATTAATGAGAGAGACTATTGACTTGTGTCTGAATTATAATGTTGCCATCGGAGCGCACCCTTCATTTCCTGATCACGAAAATTTTGGACGCACCAATATGCTTTTGCCATTACCTGAAATCGACAAAATAGTAACGGATCAACTTGATCTGATTAAAAGAATGGCAGATAGTCTTGGCGCAAAACTGCATCACGTAAAACTTCATGGCGCCCTGTACAACATGGCTGCAAAAGATTCTCAATTAGCTGGTTGTATTGTTCAGGCAATCAGAGCTTTTGACTCCACTCTAGTAGTATATGGTCTTTCACAAAGTGTGATGATTCTTGAGGCTAAGAAAATGAATCTTAAATCGGCCAACGAAGTTTTTGCCGACCGTAGTTATCAATCCGACGGATCACTGACACCACGAACACAACCCAATGCCTTGATCACAGATGAACATAAGGCAATTTCACAAGCGATCCGGTTCGTTAAAGAGAATAAAGTAAGAACAGTTGATGAAATCGATATATCCTTGAAAGCAGACACAATTTGCTTGCATGGTGATGGAAAACATGCGGTGAAATTTGCGAAGTTGATTAACAGGCGATTTGTTGGCGAACAAATAACAATCCAATCAATTTAATTCAATGAATAATAGATCAATTTTTTCCGGGCCGTTGATGGGAGCTGCGTTTCTTATGGCCACGTCCGCTATTGGTCCCGGCTTTATCACTCAGACAACAACGTTTACGGAGCAGTTGAAAGGGAGTTTCGGGTTTGTAATTCTTGTTTCTGTCCTGCTGGACATTGGCGTGCAACTAAATATATGGAGGTTGATTACCGTGAGCAAAATGTATGGACAAGATTTGGCTAACCTTGTGCTGCCTGGTGCGGGTCATTTTTTTAACAGGGCTGATTTTACTAGGCGGCCTTGCATTCAACATCGGCAATATTGCTGGTGCGGGACTGGGCTTTCAAGTGTTATTTGGCTGGAGTGTGGAGGCAGGTGCAATCGTGAGTTGTATTATAGCTGCTGTAATTTTTTTAGTGAAAGAAGCTGGTAACGCAATGGATGTTTTTGCAAAAACCTTGGGATTCGTGATGATTGGACTCACGCTTTTTGTTGCTTTTAAAGCAGATCCCCCAATGGCAGAAGCCGCTATTAAGACATTTTTCCCAGATCATATTGATGAACTTGTGATCCTCACGATAGTAGGAGGCACAGTAGGTGGCTACATTAGTTTTGCTGGTGCACATCGCTTGTTGGATGCCGGAATTTCAGGTAAAGAAAACATAACACAAGTATCTAAGAGTTCCGTTTCGGCTATACTCATTGCTTCGTTGATGCGTACGATTCTATTTATTGCAGCATTAGGAATTGTTTGGAAAGGAATTCCTTTAGGTAATGATAATCCGGCAGCGGTTGTTTTTGAAAATGCAGCCGGTAAGGCGGGTTATAAAATATTCGGACTGGTATTGTGGAGTGCAGCCATCACATCGGTTGTTGGATCGGCATTCACTTCAGTTTCATTTGCGAAATCCATACATCCGCGCATAGAGAAGTATTTCCGTCATCTCATTATTGCCTTTATCGTTTTTTCTACAATTATATTTCTTTGCGTTGGGCAGCCTGTGAAACTTTTAGTGGCAGCTGGAGCTGTGAATGGGTTGGTGTTACCACTCGCCTTGTCAATTATTTTATCTGCGACTTTTAAAAAGGATTTGTTAAAGGGCTATCAACATCCTAAATGGTTGTCAATGATTGGATGGATGGTAGTGGTGGTGATGACTTACATGGCGTTTAGGGGACTTGTTATTTGGTTGAAGTAAATAAAAATGTCCTGACGATTCCGTCAGGACATTTCACCATAGTCGTTGATATTTCTACCAGCTGACACTAAAAAACCCGCGGTGGCTTGATCCGATAATAACAATAATAACCAGAAAGGCCACTATGTTATAGACAAACATGCGCTTGTGCTTTGCCGTACTGTCGCTCAACTTCTTGGATAGAATCCGGCCAAGCGAAATCAAAACAATTGCAATTAACATTCCGGTGCCATGCTCAACCAACCAATAACGCGCTGCCGGGTCTTTCATCGAGGCTCCGCTGAAAATAACAATCGGGCTTACGAAATAGAGGATTAACCCAAGGAGCAATTGTGTATGGGTAGAAATAAAAAGGAAGAGGCTCAGCTTGTCATCACCCTTTTCAAATGGGGATTTGTTAAGCCAGCCCATGAGTGATTTTCCAATCACGACCAACAGGAGGATTAATAAAACAAAGCGATTAAGAGAGTGAAGGGCTACTAGTATTTGCATGACTTTAAGATTTTAGCGAAAAATACGACTTACGATTAAACAAAACTAAAACGCGGCACTCTAAGCGCTAAAATATTTGTGAAGTGTGGCGTTGTTGTTTACTTTGATGTAATTATGAAGCGCCTCCTGTTTTTCTTGATTGCAATAGCCTATTCCCATAGGGTAGCGGCAACACCCGATACAGTAAAGATAGGCGCATATGTGATGAGCGTTCACGACATTAATTTTCACGACAAGGAATATACCGCCCGCTTTTGGCTTTGGTTCCTCTTCAAAAACAAAGAGTTCGATTTCGTTAAACAACTGGATATTACCAACGCCAAAACGATCGACCAACCCCAATTGCTCCAAGACAGTATAGGTGCCGAGCAATGGTCTATGCTTAAAATGAAATGCGTGATGAAGGAGAATTGGAATGTGCTCGACTTTCCATTCGATAAACAACATTTGAATATTCATATCGAGAATTCCTTGTTTGACATAAATAACTTGATATTCAAAGCTGACGAAAAAGGAAGCAAGTACGATCCTGAAGGGACTCTGGTAGGATGGAAGATTAGGAACTTTAACGTAAAGGTTGATGAGAAGCTGTATCAAACTGGCTTTGGTGATTATCGCCTTGGAAAGGACCACCAGGTTTTCTCTGCATTCAATATCGAGATGGATATTGAACGAAATGCTTGGGGTTTGTTTTTGAAGATTTTTATCGGCATGTACATTTCATTTCTCATTGCCATGGTGGGGTTTGCTCCAAATCCATCGGAAGTGGAGCCTCGATTTGGCTTGCCAGTTGGTGGACTGTTTGCCGCTGTCGGTAATAAATATATTATTGATTCGATCTTACCTGAATCGGCATCTTTCACCTTGGTTGACATTCTTCACTCGATTACTTTTTTTACCATCTTCGCCATCCTTGTGGTGTCTGCGATTTGCCTCAAACTTCATGATAAAGAAAAAGTGGAAGAATCTTTCAGAGTAAATAGAATTGGTTCGCGTATGGTGGCAGCTATCTATGTGCTGTCAAATGTAATCTTAGTAGTGTTGTCAGCAACGAACTAGCTCAGACCTTATTCTTTGTGTCAATAATTATCGTCACGGGACCATCATTTAGCAAATTCACCTTCATGTCAGCACCGAACTCTCCGGTGTATATGGATTTCTCTAACACATCACCAATGGCTTTTACGAATTTCTCATACAGCGGGATTGCGATTTCTGGTTTTGACGCCTTGATATAGCTCGGACGATTTCCTTTTTTAGTGCTTGCGTGAAGTGTGAATTGACTAACAACAAGAATATCCCCGCTTTCATCTTTTACACTTATGTTCATCACGCCATCAGCATCGTTGAAAATGCGAAGGTTTACAATTTTGTTAGCAAGCCAATCAATATCATCATCATGGTCGGCATCTTCTATTCCTAACAGGACGAGTAACCCTTTTTGGATTTTTGACTTCACAATTCCCTCAATGGTGACCGAAGCTTCTGATACGCGTTGAATGACTGCAAGCATTATTTTATAGGTAATGAAGGTTGATAACCAAGAGGCACAAGATTACTTAAGCATTCGCGGTACCCCAGGTACCCGTCAAGGAATACACTTTTTAGGTCTTCAAAATGTCCGTTGTTGTATATGGTAATTGGAGCTGGGCCTGAAATAATTGTAGAAGTTTGAAATCCCTTGTAAAACCTCGAATAGTTTCGATCTTCAGATTGACCTTCAAATACAATTTTTAGCTTATCCTCAATTAGAATTCGATCTTCATTATGCGCCAGGAAAAGAGACTCTTCTTGAATCTGATGTTCTTTCCCGCTCTTTGAAACCCGATAAATAAGAAATTCATTTTTTCTTAAATCACGACTAAGAAGTGAGCGCATAAAATGACTTAACGAACCATAATACGCTTTGTCTCTTTTTCTTAACCAGCGGGTTTGTTGAGATTTTTTATTTGCTTTAAGTTCTTCAAATCTTGGTATCCCGTAAAATTTGGAAAAACCTTTTTTATAGTTGATTTCAAATTCTTCCAGCCAATAGTAAATCACGTAGCCTAGTGCTTTGTTTTCTACTTGAATGGGTTCAGTGGCATAAGCATGGAGTGCATTCTCTTCTTTGTTAAATTCTAAGTTTATGGCATCCTGGTTTATTATTGAGCAGTGGGATGAGTTGGGAGTAAACCCTAAAAAGTGTTTTTCAAATGTGTGATAATACTTTTTGAAGTCCGATCGATTGGGTCGGACCACCACTTCTTTCAACGTGGTAATGTCTTCTGCTAAACTGAAATTAAAATGCAAAGACGAATCTGAAAAAAGGAGCGAGGTAGAAAATTTCTTATATCCTACCGATGAGGCAATCAGATCAAATTTACCCGATGGGATATTTTCAATTCGATAACTGCCATCGTTCTTGGAGGTTGTTCCCAGCATGGTAGATGCAAAAAAGATAGTTGCAAATGGCACAGGCTCTTTTGTTTTCGAGTTAATCACTTTGCCGGATAAGGAGAAATTGGTTTGGCTATTTCCTCTCACAACGGCCATCGCCATTACCATTACCAGTACAAGCAAAAGTCTGTTCATTCAAAATTTCTGATCTGATCCGATTCATGTATAAAAATACCGGACTGCTGAATGCCAGCAAGTTGGAGCATGACGTTGGCGACTGTTGCCGATTCGATAGCTTTAAATTTTTTCGGGACGAGGAATCCAAAAACTTTATAAAAGAATTTAGCAGCATCTTCACCCGACCGTTCTTCCTGTCGCGGGCCTAGCAGGAGGGATGGACGAAGAATGTCTAGTCTATAAAACTCAACGCTCTTAATGGCTTCCTCTACCTCACTTTTCACTTTGTTGTAGAAGACCCCAGAATTTTTATTAGCCCCCAGGGAGGACACAAGAAGAAATTTTTGGGCATCAAGTTCCTTGGAAATTTTTGCAAGAAGGAGCGGTGCATCCAAATCAACCGCGCGAAATGCTTCCTTTGATTTTGCTTTTTTGATCGTAGTGCCGAGACAACAAAAAATATCATCCGCTTTTAACTGATCACGATGTTTGTCAAGATCGCGAAGTTCGCAAACCAGATTAATCAACTTAGGACTTTTGACTGATAGTGGCTTTCGACTAATGGCAATCACCTTGCCATAGAGACTCTCTTTTAAAAGCAACTCCAGCAATTGCCCGCCAATCAAGCCGGTACTCCCCGCCAACAATGCTACTTTAGACATCAAATTAAAAGACTTGCTGAATTTCTTTTTTCAACTCGCTCAGTGCGTGGCCAATTGTATCTTGTTTCTTGTTCATCACCATCTCAAATATTTTCTTTGATAATTCGATTCCTGTTGTATCGGGAGCTACTTGACCCGCTGCTTCATTGATCATCATAATCAAATCTTCTTTGGCGTTGCGTACCTGGTTCCAGACATCTTCAGTCATATACACTTGTTGCGACACGTTGTGATTGTATTCGCTACGGATTTCATCGAGCAAAATTTTTTGAAAATCGCGGGCAGTATAAGCAGGATTGTTCAGGCGGATCAAAAGGTTTTGAGGAGAGATGCGTTCCAGAAACAAGGTTATTCGCTCGTAAGCTTGCAATCGTGCTGGCAAGATTGTTTCGATGCTTCTGGTGCGTACCTCCAGTTTCTTCAATTCTATTTCACGGGAGATAAAGCTGCTCACCATCAAATAAACAGCATATAGAACGAGTGACGCTGGGATTAGGATTTTTCCGAATTCGATGAGAGCTTCCATAAAAAATATTTGGACGAAAATTAACTAATTTTCACTGACCTTTGTTCTTTAATCGATCGCTATATTCATGTTCAATTCCCTTCAACCTGTTGTTCTTACCCCAATAGCTGCTGCCGAAGCAAGAAAGATCATGCAAACTAAAAATATTCCTGAGGGTTATGGGCTTCGTGTGGGTGTACGCGGTGGACATGGATGTGGCGGAGTTTCATTTATTATCGGGTTTGACAAGCAAAAGCCTTCCGACATGGCCTACCAGATAGAAGGCATCACTATTTTCGTTGATAAAAAACATACGATGTATTTAATAGGAAAGGCAGTTGATTTCTATGAAGGTGCCGATGCCCGGGGTTTTATGTTTGTTGAACAGGAAGCAATTGCAAGAGGTGGTCATCCAGTGAATTGAAAGAAGAACCTTGTTTTCAACTCAGGTTTATTTTTTATCGTCCATCTTCACACCAAAAGACAGGAACTCTTTTCCATGCAAAATTTTATTGAGTTCCTTTTGAGTTTTTAAGATATCATCAAGCAAAAGACCTAGCTCGGTATCATAAATCTTGTAAATGAGCATCCACTCCTCTTTGTCCATAAACCCATCAGAATTAGCGATCACACAAAGCCAGGAAATACTCCGGATTTGTTTTTGTTTATCAAGTTTTTTTAGCCCATTCAGACATTCCTTATAAAGCACATCCTTGTCTTTTGTTTTAAAGATGGATAATGTTGCTTCGAATTTGTTTTCATCGAAGCCCTCAGCCGCAATCATTTTCTTGCCTAAAAGCAGCTCCTTTTCATTTACCTGGCCGTCAGCACAGATCAAAAGATAATATAGTCCCGTAATGGTCTCTCGGTAGTCCATAGATTAAATAAGCCAAATATGACTGGGTGAAGGTAGGAAAATGATGGTAATTTTTGAAAAACTTTAGCTGTTCTTGCCCAATTCTTACAAACTGATCTTAGCTCATCATCAGCTAATAACTAATAACTTTATCACTTATAACTTATGTCTCGTCACTACCACACTTGCTTTCTTGCAAACGCCACCGATAGGGGGATTAAACTTGGAAATTTTTACTTCAACATCGATAGCACTACTGAAAGATTTTAGAATTTTTTCCGCAATGGCATGGCCTACCGTTTCAAGAAGTTTGGAAGGCTTATCCATTTCATTTTTGACTAATCGATACAGATCTTCGTAATTGATAGTACCACTAAGATCATCTTGGAAAGCTGATTCCTGGAACTGCGTTTCGACAATGATGTCAACTTCAAATTTATTTCCTGAAGAGCGCTCGTGAGGATATACACCATGATAAGCATGAAACTCCAGACCCTCAAGCGCTACTTTTCCCTTCATTGAATTTCGTCAAAGAAAGAGCGTTGAATTTTCATCACTTCGGCCATCGTGGGTTTTGTTTCAACAGGCACGGGTACTGGCTCAGGTTGAACCGATTCCGCAACCGGTTTAACAACCGGAGTAACTTGTTTCATTTCAGCCTCAACTTCAGCGTTAGGGAATAATGATTTTTTACTTTCACGTTTTGCTAACGCGAGGTGCTGATCCGGATCAAACTCACGGCTAGCAGCTTTGGCGCGATCAATCCGGTCAATTGTTTCGTTCGCCAGTCTTTTCAAATCGGAAAGTAAATTCTCCTTGTGCAGTTCAAGATTCTTGTAGTGCTGTCCAAGGGATTTTAAACGTTCTTCCATTTCAGCAAGCATCTGTTTTGATATGGATTCAGCTTCTTCGATGGTATTTTTGGCACGCCTCTTAGCCTCGTTAATCAAAGCATCAGCATTCATCTGATTTTCGCGCAAAATTAATTCAGCCGTTTTGTTAGCTTGTTCAATTACACTGGCACCTGTGTCTTCGGCAGTCTTCAATGTTTTGAAAAGAGAACTCTCTACTTCACGCAGTTTGTTCACCTCGCGTTCAGTAGTTTCGAGACGTATACGCATTTCTTTGGTTTCGTCCAGTGTTCGTTCCCATTCTTGGGAAAGGGTTTGTAGGAATGCGTATACTTCATCTTTATCATACCCACGCATCTTCCTTTCAAATTCCTTTTGACGGATTTCCAGTGGTGTGATTTTCATAATAGCAGTTTTTAAAGTTTAAAAAATATCTTGTTCAATAGTTTAAAAAATGAGGGCAATAGCCCAGTCTGTCAATGCTTTAAAAGAACGATTTACAAAAGTAGTAAATCCCAAGCAGAAATGGTACGGTCATCGCTGGCGCTGACTAATTGGTTATTAAATGAGGTCCAGAGCAACCTATTTACCGAAGTGCCATGTCCCGCATGCCTACCCTTGTCAATCACCTTATGGAGTTTCAAATCCACAGCATCCCATAGCTTAATTGACTTATCCATACTAGCTGTTCCAAGGTATTTTCCATCGGGTGAGAAGGTAAGATGGTTGATGGCATACATATGAGCTACTACCTCTTTTGCCAGGTTATAGTTGGATTTCACATCCCATACTTTTAATCGGGCATCGCGCCCCCCACTCAGCAAATAATTTTGATCGGGCGAGTAGCTCAATGTAAACACCGAATTTTGATGTGCTTTAATCTTTTGTTTTAAACCATAGCCGTCTAGACTAAAAACGCGAATGGTATAGTCACTAAAACCAACGGCCATTTCTCCAGTTGTTCGATTAACCGCAATGGCGCGAGCACTTTTCTCAGAAATTGAAATCCTCTTCTTAATCATCCACTTCTCCAGGTCAACAATTACAACTTGGCCATCTCCGGCAGCTATAACGAGATCATTATTGAAAGATTGCATGTCAAAAATATAAGATGAAGTGATTTGCAGCGAAGCCACCTCTTTCTTGTTTTGATAGTCGATTAAATGAATGCCTGAAAAATTCTGTCCCACGACCAGCAGTTTTTTATCAGGAAGATGCAATAATGAATAAACCGAGTTGGGAAGTTTCGCCATCAACTCGCCATCGCCTTTATTTTGCAAATCCCACAATACGACCATCCCATCACCCGCACCCGAGAAAAATATATTTGGCTTATCCCCAGGCTGCAACGTATAAACACAATCGCGGTGACCCACGAAAGAATGCAGTTTGTTGACTTGAATGTTGCTCAAGATTTTGAAATCAAATTATTTTACCAAAATTGAACCATTAAAGACGGAATACCAATGCCCTTACAGGAAATTAATCAAACCAGCAACCAGAGCGGATGGGCCGTGTGGCATATCGAGGAAAATGCTGATCAACTCGCTAACAAAATTATTGGAACCCCTCCAACAGAGATGACGCACGAAAACAAAAAGTTGGAGTGGTTGGCGGCACGCCATTTAGTACTGTCATTATCTAATCATTTGGGCTTACGTTACTTCGGAGTAAAGAAGGATGCTTTTGGAAAACCCTTTCTTGAAAAGTATCCGCACCATCTTTCACTCTCCCATTCATTCCCTTATGTGGCGGCACAAATTGATTACGATCAACCTGTAGGCATTGACCTCGAACAACCAAAAACAAAAATTTTGAGAATAGGCCCCCGTATTTTTTCGCCCATTGAATTGAAAGATGCAGGAACTGATGTGGTCAAGCATACGGTGTATTGGTGCGCGAAAGAAACGATGTTCAAAATCCATGGAATTGGCAATGTTCATTTTTCTAATCAATTGAACATTGAACCATTTTTATTGCAGGAGGAGGGAACTTTGAAAGGGACTATTACTTCAGGTAAAAAAATAAAAGTGAATTTGGATTATAGAATAGAACCAGGGTTCGTGTTGGTGAGAACTGGAAAAAATGATTAGGCTTTACTTCGTCTTACAACTTCAACTTTATACCAACTTTATTCAAACGACTAACGACCCACACGCAAAGTAAGGCGAACAAAAATGATTTAATCAAACCAGTGGCGCTCGTAAGCATAATTTCCGGCCACCGAATTCCCGATAAACTGACGAACGCATAACTGAAATAGGGGATGAGGTAACACAACAAAGTATCCGTTCCAGCAGGTTTTATTCCGTCAAACCAATTTGCTTTATGCTTCAAATCTGCAATCCAATAAATTGCCACAAAAGCGAGGATGGTAAACGCACTGCACAAAAATAACCAGGCCGGTGTCGCTCCAAGTTTTGATAATCCCCAGTAAGGTCGCGTAATAATTGATAAACCGATTAGTAAAATGGAAAGAGCAATAAATACCACTATCAATTTTTTAGGATCATTGCGATTAAAATAATATCTAAAAATAAATGAAGTCAACACACCGCTCATAGTCAGAGCTACTAAAGTGCCACTTAAGATTGGGTTTGGAATAAAAGAAAAAATGCCTCCATGCGGAATGACTCCAGCATGCGATGCAATACTCAAAAGAGTAAAATATATCCATGCCAATATAATTATCCTAAAATTGTTTTTTGAAAAGATAGTCGCCAGCCCACTGACTCCATATGCCCAGCCAATGAGCCCTAAAATTCCCCACCACTTGGGAGAGAAGTTCGTTGAGTGTTCTCCTCCACGATATATAACAGCCAAAGAGACTAGGATCAATATTCCTGCCCCTTTGCCAATCAAAATCCAATTCTTATTTCCTGTTTTTGGATAAAAATTCCAGATTAAAATAAAGGACAAACAGCAAAGTGTATTATACCAGTGACGAGGTATCCCTGAAGTGATTTCGTTGATCTCTTCGCCATTGACAAAAAACACTCCCATTACCAACAGGGCAATAGTGCGGATCAAAACATGTTGAAGGAGTTCCCAATCAGTGTCTCCTTTTGCCTTTCTGGTTTCAATGGAAAAAGGAATGGAGAGTCCAACAATGAAAAGGAAAGCAGGAAATATTGTATCGGCCAAGCCAATCCCATCAACACCGCTATCGACATGTTCTAACCACCGTGGAATATCCGTTAACGACCACAAATCGTTTACAAAAATCATCAAAATCATCGTGATAGCACGAAGAATATCGATGGATGCAACTCTATTAATAGTCATGTTCATTTGACAGAATTGAAAATTAACAAAAGGATGTCAATATCCCAGCCCTGTCGTGTACTTCTCCGGTGTGGAAATCTTTTTATCTTTATCAAAAAAACCATGAGGTCATTTTACCTAATCCTGCTTTGTCTTGTTAGCTTAATCTCATCCGCACAGGAAATCAGTCCTCGTTACGAACTGGTAAAAATGAATGATAACGTAAACACGCGTTATAATGAAGTTTCACCCGTGATTTCCCCTGATGGAAAGAGTTTGTATTTCTTTGTCAGCAATCACCCCGAGAATAATTTCGGCAAGGAAAACAGTCAGGACATTTGGGTTTCAACCTTAGATAGCAAAGGGGAGTGGACAAAGGCTACTCATATGGGTTCTCCGTTCAATCAAAATAGGTTTAACCAGGTGTTTAATTTCATGCCCGACGGAACGCTGTTTATTCGGGGAGGTAGTTCCAGAAATTCTCCAGGATTTTCCATCGTGAGCCAATCAGGTAGTTGGAATGAACTTTCAATCACTGATTTTGACAAGATGAACAAAGGAGTTTTTTATGGTGCATCACTTTCTTCGGATGGGAAACAGATGATTCTTTATTTCTCCGAAAAGGCTAACGACAAATTCAGTGATTTATATCTAAGCTCTCGCCAGCCCGACGGGCATTTTTCTCGCCCCGCAAAGCTAAAAATAAGTTCTGTGGCCGATGATTTTGCTCCTTTTATATCACCAGATCAAAAGACACTGTACTTTGCCAGCAACCGGTTCACCAAGGATCGTGTTGGAGGTATAGATGTTTATAAAACAACGCGCCTTGACGACACCTGGCAAAATTGGAGTGAGCCCGCAAACTTAGGCCGCCAGGTAAACACGCCTTCCGACGACGCTTATTTTACTATAGACTCAAAAGGAAATATTTTCACTGCCCGGTCTGGTGCAAAGGTGGATGGAGGAAATTATGATTTGTTAATCCTTAGACCGCGCAACATCAATATCATACTGTCAGGGATGACTTACAATGAAAAAACAAAGCAGCCTATTGCCGCGGCGGTTGATGTGAAGTTGAAAGAATTAAAGCAGCCGATCAACCTGAAGTCAGGTGCGGTGGGAAAGTTTGAAACACGAATCCCTGAAGTCGATG
>Ga0207112_1204_pt1 | contig 12775 bp, 11 predicted proteins | sample Alteio_BWMinHeat_72_FD_153549 | JGI IMG/M metagenome (GOLD analysis project Ga0207112, IMG submission 153549) | Enriched cells from forest soil in Barre Woods Harvard Forest LTER site, Petersham, Massachusetts, United States -... | ecosystem: Environmental > Terrestrial > Soil > Temperate forest >...
AGCAGTCTCTATGTGGTCCATATCCCAATGTGATAGGATGACGAGAGGGTTGCTGGTAGTGCATGTTTTTATCACACTTGGGTACGTTGAATGGTGGTAACCGGTTCCTCCTCCAAGGTCAAAATAGCAAATTGTGGATTTGCCTCTAACTAGAAAGTTTAAGTTTCCCTGACCTACATTAATTACACCGACCAAGTCGACTTGGGATACGGTCGAGTCTAACACGTTTTGAATTTCTTCGTCAGGGCTTTTGCCGAAACTTTTTTCGAGATCAAATTTCGCTTCTAAATCATCCAAGATTTCCTGCTCCTCGGCGGTGGGTTTGAGGCGAGTGACCTTAAATTTTTGTTCCATGGCTACGCCGTTGTAGAATTCCGCTGCGTCTACGCCTCTTTCCGACGTTTCTATCATCACCCACCCATCTTCGAGATCTAGGATTGCGAACTCACCGGATGTCTGGAGATCGAAGTCTTTGCCCCAGTCTCCCAATGAAGTCGCGCATTCAATTGTTATGAAAGGGGTAGATTCAAGAAATTCTTGGTTTGCCGATTGCAGACTTCGCAACGCCTGGCCGTCCTCTGGCCTGATGCAATCAAAACGAGCGAAAATTATCGATTGCCCTTCTATTGAGTAATCTTCGACAGTCTCCACAAATGCGAAGTACCGGCGTGGGATTTGTTCGGCTGTTTGTGCCTTAGAATATAGAGAAAGATTTTCCATACAATATGTTTGGGAGCCAAATCACGAAAACCTAAGCATTCGCTTCGATGTAAATTCCTTAATGGAATCTAGTTTGTTGCCGTTTTTTGTGTAGTTGAAAAGCTTAAAATTTCCATGATTACTCTCGGCTGCTGTCTCAATGACTACATCTCCATCTTTGGTGGAGTAGTAATAACTTAAATCATTCGCCCGTTGCTGAACAACTGGATCGGGATGGCCGTATTGGTTGTCGCGATCAACTAATGCTATGCACACAGATGGGGTAATAGCTTGAATGAGATCTCGTGTATTGAAACTCGGGCTGCTACCATGGTGGGAGAGTATGTATACGTCAACCTGTTCATTCAACATTGGCATGGCTGAAACGAGTTGCGAAAGTTCTGCGGATTCAAGGTCGCCAACGCTCAACACGCCAATATTTCCAGTATGAAATAAGACCGGAAGTGAGTTGTCATTTGAATTTGCGCTCTCTGGAAGGCCACAGAAGACGTCACAGTAGGCCCAAGGCACAGCGTTCGGTATGTTCAGGGTTGTGTATACTTGAGGTTCAGGTGGACCTTTAAATTCCTCTATGATCTTTAGGGACCGCACCTGACCTGCATTGGTCGGATCGGGACCGACGCGCGGTAGATAAATTGTTCGCGGATGGTAAATTGTTAGTATTTCCCATAGCTCGTCTGGATGACAATGGTCTTCCTCCCAACTTGAAATATAGAGAGTGTCGATGGTATCCTTTCCACAGATGCTCAGTTCGTGAATGATCGAGTGCACGTTTTCGTCAGTAAGCCGTGCTTCGCCGAGCGTGAAATTTTCACCGTCCCAGTAGGAGAAGGAGGCACCCCTTGACACCAGCTGGTAACCTCTGAATCGTGTATGCTTCGGAATAAAGCTCATATGACAAAGACTGTTGGGCAATAAAGTTTTACTTGTAACTCCGTCATCAATTCAGCCTGGTTGATTAAACTAGAAATCTCGTATTGGCTCAGCGCTGTCAGGTTGGTGACGACATTTCTGGCATCCTCAAGTGCAGCGGAAGGTTGTAGTTGGTCAAAAAGGTTTGCGTAGCCCACTATACTCTCAAGGTGAACTTTTAATATGTGGGGTGTTGCTTGCAAACTCGGAGTGATGCTGTGTGCTTTCTTTAAACTATCGGAAATATTGCCTTTCGTTAGATTGACTATGAAATCATCGATGCACTTGTCCAAGTCCCAACCCAAGGATACAAAGGCTATTTCCTTTTTAATATTGTGGCCGGACTGGTAAAGATTATCCACCATCTGGAATTTCTTGATTCGATTCATGAAAAGATCGACTGTTCGAACCAACAATCCAAACGTATTGGGATAACTGCTTTTGAATGGTATTTTGTCGCCGGCATCACTGGCAACAATGATATCACACGCATAGCTGCTACTCGCGAAAGTTAACTTATGCATTCCTTGGTTGTCATAGACACCGCCGTCAATCAACTTCGGCTGCTTGTTCTTTTCAATGGCGCCATTTATGTATTTATGGTCAATGGTAACAGGCGTGAAAGCAAATGGAACGCAGCTTGAGGCCATCACCGCGCGTGAGATAGGAAAGTTTGTGTTGTCAAAAGTGACTGGGGGCTGTTGCTGGTACACGTAAAACGAGTCACTCATCTTGCTTTTAGAAAAGGTAAATGGGAGACCAGTCGCCAGGTTAGTGCTATTGATGGCTATTTCGGGTCGCAGTGGAAGACTTGAAAGCGTTTGTTTGTTAAAAAAAATTCGATCGTAGATCCGCTCGATGATGTCGCTAACCGGAAAGATCTTGAATTGGTGCGTTAGTAACAATGCTATGCCCACTGCAAATATTAACCAACTGGCGCCATGATAGGGAGTGAACTCAGAGTATACAATTAGGCCAAGCCAAATTAAGGCTGAAACGAGAATAGCGATGAACGTGCCTGATGTGATCACACTTTTGATAACACTTGTCTTAAGCTTAACAATAAAGCTTTGCTCAAAAGTAGAGTATGAAAAATTACCGGACGCCTTTGCAAGAACATAGCTTGCCCCGACAATTGATCCTCCCGACACGGTGGACAAAACATCGACTTTATGTAGTAATCCTAACTGGTTTAGTTTTCTCAGTGTGCCCAGATGGAAAGCAGCGGCGCGATATCCTCCGCCGGAAAGAGCCAATCCCACTCTAGGTCGATGTTTAACAGGTTCTGAATTCATGATGATTGTTTTGTGTGTTGAATTTTGAAAATAACTGGTCTATTCTATTATGAAACGATAGTCATAGTTAGAGCCGGCGATTAGCATTAAAGGTGGCATTCCTATTTTGGCCATATTGCCTTTCAGCCACAAAAAAAGTTTTAGGTCATCTGAACTGGGGGCCGAGCCGTGTCCTTTGGGGTGCGAATGCCACTCGCCAACATATTGCACTTGTCCACCCGTGAGGTCAAGAATTTTTTTTCTCGTTTCCTCCAGCCCGTCGATTCCGCGTACATATGCTGTTGGATATTCCATGCTATCCTTTGGGGAAAGGATTGTATCAAGTACATAAATCCTCCTCCTCAACATGTCAACAGATCCCAATAGAACCCCGCCAGTTTCGTTTGGTAATCGTTTTTCTCGCCAGTCATAAACCTTGTCAAGTAAATATTTGTCATAGATAAGAGTCCAGGCACCGGCGTCAACCTCTTGCGTTTCGGATGTTGGTACGTCTACACGGCTGACCTCGTTAGTATCTGGAATCATTTTGAAGATCCTTATCGAAGAGCCGGGTTCCGTACAAATGTTTTTTATCTGTGCGGATGCAATCGCAGAATGAAGCGCTATTCGATCTTGCGGAATTACCGCGCTGACATCACTACAGCTATTTGAATAACGGACAACTTTGCCGTGTACTAACATATGATCGCTTAGCGACGTGTTGCTGAATAAAGAACGAAAGTATTGAGCCTCTAAATGATCGATCCTAACTTTTAAATCAGCATCCTCGCTGAGGATTACTAGATCAGAACCGCTTGCGTTTAAAAACACACTTACAATTCTTGATTCAATCTCAGGGTCCGAAGACAGTCTCTTGAGAACCGAGGGTGAGGCACTCATGTCAAGAATAAGGTTGGCTGCCGTGAGATCACTGGCGAACATCTCCTTAACATCTGTAACTAAATTTCCGACAATCGCTTTGGAGACTTCCTTATTAACCATTGTATTAGCCAACACGCTTAAGTTTGTTGCCTTAGGAATTCCGACAATTCCTGAAAGTGCATGCCTGCTGAGGTTATGTGGCCATAGGCAGTCATGGTCGATGAGTACCCAGTGCCCATAGCCCGCTCTTATACAATTCAAGAACACTTGAGATCCAAGGGCACCCATCCCGATTGCACAGACTTTGACGTTGCCTGAATCGGTTGGAACAGAGTTCATTATTTGCCCATTTAAAGGGGTAAACTGAAAAATCGGCCTCAAGATTTCAATTCCGATTTTATTGAGGTGTTCCTCATTTAAACTAAACCCTAGAACCAAGCCGTTCCCGTATTCATTTTTTTCGTAAAGACCGATCTCAAGACAGATTTGCTCAACGTAGGGAGCCGTTATGAATGCATGATATTCTGTCGATGATACCTCTTCATCGTCTTGTCTCTTTTTCGGAAGACTTACTAGGAAAAGTATTCTGTTTTTAGGGTGATGTTGGTAGACATGTTTTAAGTGTTCGATGATTTTATTAGAGAGGTCCAAACCTGCTGACGCTAAAAGTCGAACGACGTCCAGTAAAGTGTTAGGAGCGTGATGCAAGACGCCATGAGTAACAGGCGGGGTCTCCACCAAAATTAGTGAACATGGAAGATTAGTAAATCCATGCAGGGGCTCGCTATGCAGGAAGAGATTTACCTTACCGTCATTCTGTATATAAAAGGAGTTGAGAAAGACAAGATCCGAGCTTTTAGTTAGGCGCGGCAATACTAACGTGCCATGGTAACCTATGATAAACGGTTCCAATGGTTGATCTTCCTGGTGCAGTTCACCGACCGCTGACAACTTAAGCCATTCCCTAATTCTTTCGACAAATGTGAATCCAGTCCAAAATAGATCTACCTCTTCCGGGGCCTGCTCATATAAACAAAGGGACCTGGGAAGTGGCTTACTTTCAAGATTCATGTGCGGCAGGTGCGGGAACGAACCTCGCAAAACGTAAACCCTCGGTCGGGGAATGGCCTCATTTCCAAACTCGGCTGCGACCCGCTCAGTGGGCATCACATCATTCCTCGGGAACTGGCCGACTTCGACTTCCGTATCAAACTCGATCACCTCGCTTTTGTCTGCTTTAACGTAAACGTTTACCAGCCGACAGAAATCGGACGATAGGACAGCTTCCAGGGCTTCGCGAGCCCTGGATTTTGTCAATTCTTCGATCTCTATAATAGTGCCGTCAATTGGCAGATACTCTTCCATCGCCGGCTCTAGGAGCAGGTTTGCTGCTTATGAATGATGCGGGAATTACTGTCTTTAAGATCGAGACCCCAAAGTCGTTTATCTCGATGACCAACGGCTCTGGCTTTTCTTTGTTAGGGAACTCCATGGTGACTTTGAATTCTCCAGCCTTGGCATTAGCGACCGCCCGATAATAGTTTGCTGCTTCCAAGTGAGGTGGCTGTACTTCTTCTAACTTATTCGGGATTTCCCAACTTGGCGAAATCAATTTGCCTTTGGTATTGCCTTGCGCTTCAAACAACCATTTAATCTTTTTTGTGGGAACGGTAGCAGGATTGCCTCTGTCATCTGCGTTCAATGACAAATAGCTACAGTGGTGCGAAATGTGGAAGATGTCCCAATTGAGCCTTGTCTCTCGCTTGTAGTATTTGGTGACAGAAACGATGTCGTCCCAGAGACTGGCCACAGCGTCGGCGCCGAGAATCACTTTGCTATTGTATGTGTTGTTAAATGTCGCCTGCAGCACGATGCAGGCCTCGTTGCGTTCAATATCCCTGTCATCGATGTGTTCAGCAAACGGCGAATGGACAAAAAATTCGACTCCCTGGGTATCGAGCATCCAACCTGGAACCAAAGTGCCAGCATTAACGATAAGATGTTTTACCTCATCTGGTTTGATTCCCTCTTTCTCAAGCCAGTCCTTCAGTTTGTCCGGTTTTGAAAACACTTTGATTCGCTGCTTGTTCTTCAACCGATATGCAGCCTCAGCGCGAAGAATCGCAGCGTCTCCATTAAGATTCGTCTCCAGGATGACGGCCGCCGGCACCCACAAATCATCAATTTTTTTTCTGTTCTTTCCCTGATACTTTTCGGCGTGCTCCAAATAAAAAAATTCTGAAAAACCATTGATGTGATCATTATCTGCGTGGGAAAATGCGACAACGTTGTAAGAGCTTCCCGTCACTGATTTATTTAGCTCGGCGGGAAGGTCCACTCGTTTGTCGTTCACGTCGTTAGTATCTCTCGTGTTAGCAAAATCGAAGAGAATGTTTTTTCCGTTCTCTAACTGAATCAGGGTAGTATCAGCATTCCCCAATGGATAAAATGTAATTTTGTGTGACATATATTGTTTTTTAATTTTGTTACTGTCCATCGCCAGTGCTCGTCTTTGAAATTTTCCTCTTCAATTTGCGTAATCCTTATTTTTAGCCGGAAAACTCATTTTAAGGCGGCGATGATGGCTGGCCAATTGGGAGTGCTACTGGAGATTACCTTTTTTGCAGATCGGATAAAAAAAATTTGGAAAGAGTTAATCTTCCCAAACAACACTTAGTGCAAAATTGTAACTTGGCGCATAGTGGCAGAATTCAAACATTTTTGGGTCATCATCCGGCTTGGCTAGAAACCAAGTGGATTTTTCAATTTCCTGAAATCTCTCAGAATCTTGGTACCTAGAAGTCTTTTTGAATAATTGACCGACAACGGAGTCAGGCGGCGGTGGCAAATTAGACGTAAATCTTGGCACATACCACATCCACCCCGGCACCAGTTCGTGCTCAGCCGACTCCATCTTAGCGGACATCTTCCACCATTTAATCTTGTTGTCCTTGGTGCAGATTACGCAAACAGGGTGATTACCCGCCTTGACGAACTTTAGAATTGAGGACGTTCTACTTACGACGAACGTATTCGACAAATGATCAATTAACGCAGGTTTAAATTTTTGATTTTTACATTCGTCGGCGAAGAGGTTAAATGGCATCAGTAGTTCAGCGGCAAATTCGTTCGCTTCTTTTTCGTGATTCCCAACCTGATACCAATTGCAAAGTTCGTAAGGGGTGTCTGCGTTTACGACGAGGCCTTTATGCAATTCGAAATGGCCGAGCTCATGAGCTGCAGTGAATCTCTTTTTTCCTTTATCTAAAATTGCCGAGCTTATTGAGATTATCGATTGGCCTTCGAAGCTTACGATGCGACCATCTTTCCCCTCTAGTTCAATCTCCTCGTAATAGGCACCTCGGCTCAAAATTAATCTGCGAAGGTTAGCAGTTCTAAGAGTCGCAAGGTCATCAAGCCCAGACTCATGAAGTACTTTGCGCGCTGCAGCCTCAGCCTTTGTCAGAAGCATTTATGATCATGAATTGTCGCCTTCTTTCTCAATTTTGAGCATGTAATGTCTTTCGAGAAACTCTATGATTTCGCTTTGGGTCATGTTTTCAAAATTCCGGTACGCAACTTGAAGTTTCTCTCGCTTAATGAATGACTCCAGGTTAAATGTAGAATCGGCAAGCAATCTCCGCACTTGGTCCTTTGCCCTTTGGGCCGAGTTGGTCTTCATGGCTTGAAATTTCCGTTCTGTAGCCTCGGCAGACATATTCATCTGAACAATCTTAATCTTTTTTAACGCCTTGCTTAGCAACTGCTTGGTATCAACTCCCTCCTCATTAAGAAAGGCAGCTGACTCTTCGTCAGACGAAATCTCTTTCAAATACTCTGTGAATAACTTGCTCGCCTTAATGCCGTCACTTGTGCCCATTTTTTGATAAATTCAGTCCAATTCTTTTAAATACACGCTTTAAAATAGTAACAAACCTCCTTCGTCCGTTGTCGAAGTCATTTGATGCAATATCAAAGTCTTTGCATAGTTCTTGGCGGTCGCTAATATGATACTTATCATGAGCAACCGCAAGGTAAATTCGCTCAACAACGTCATCGCCATTTATTTCTTTCTCAATTTCATTATAAAGCAATTCTCTGTCGTATTCTAGGAAATCAAATTCTTCCGTCAGCTCTGGTGTCTCTAGTGGTACCGGTGTCTTGCGTTGCATTTCAGCCTCACCATCTTTAAGCGTCTTTGATTTTTGATATTCTGCTCTAACTGCGAAAGGAAGGTCATTGATAATATTTCTTTTAATTACAAGGAATTTAAGAAAATACTCGACAGGCCCTCTGCTGGGGTCATATTTATCGGCGCCAGTCAAATGGTTCTCAACTGCGTCGTCAACGTAATCGTCATAGGATTTACCCTTCGAATTTACCTCCGCATCATGAACTTGTCTAAAAAGTCCACGTGAATAGGCATACAAATTTATCAGCAACTGCTCGCCAGCGGGAGAATTAAAGTCAACGGTTGCCATTAGATCCTACAAGGTATTGCTATCAAAGACTCATTTTTTGCAGTTGTCTAAAAAAAATATTTTGATGACTGGAAAGACCGTTTTTTTTAGTAAAATTAGTCCATTGCCTGGGACTTAATCCTATTAAAAGGTGCGCGGTCATGACAAGTTGCTAGGAGCAACTTCACGAGGTTTGGTGTGAAAATTCGCATGAACTGAGAGGACCGCAGCTCGTACTCGATAATTGGATGTGCCGACTATCCAGTTGAATATCGGCTCTCGTTGCTCATTTTTTTCTCTATCGACTTCAGAATAGAGATTACCGCTTTCGCCGTTTGATCGAACTGGGTAATTGCTTCTTGACGATTCCTTATGGCCCACTCCATGACCTCGATCAAAAGGGCCTTCTTCGCCTCGCGTTTTTTTTCCTTTGTTAGTTGGCGAATGGCTTGCGCCTTACTGCTAAACTTTGAAGGATAGTAATCTTCGAAGGCGTCCTTATCGAAATTTATGAAATGATCTCCAGGCCAACTCTGAAAGGTGTTTCTCAACTTTTGTGTGCAGGATTTGCCAGCTTCATCACCATCGGCGACAACCCAAGCTCGATTTTTATATACCGGACTGGTGTGGAGAAAGACAAAGAGTCGATCAAAATCCACGACTCTGCTCTCAAGATCACTTGCGCCCCTTGCCGCAATGGTTTTAATTTTGCCAATAAGCCCGGGACCATGTTGGGTATTAGGAAATCCCGAATAATTGATTCTGCAGATGATTCTTCCAGTAGAAGATAGGCTTGATGAAGTTCGAAATCTTGGAATTCATACCCGAGTTTTTCAAGGAGCTCCAAGCGCAATTCTGGTTTATTCTCGATTTCAGTCACCGTTGAAGTTGGTATTTCCTTTCTACCTTCTTCAGAGTTCACGAATGGACTCCAGTCAACGTAAAATATTTTGCTGCCAAACACAGCGCCGAGGTGTCTGAGGACTATATTTGAATGGGTCGACACGAGAAATTGGTTTTTGCCGGCTTTGTTAACGATCAGGTTAAGCAATTTCTTTAGAGCCTTGGGATGAATATCATTTTCAATTTCTTCTATTAAATAAAGCTTGTTGTCCTCAGTAAGGATAGTGACTAGAAAAGCGACGATATTGACGACCCCTTCTCCCATTGCCCTTATTGGAATCATGGACTCATTCGTCACGTAAATTCCTGGCTCAATTCCATTCATGCCATTTTGCTTTATTGGCAATACTCCAATCCTAAAATTAAGTATGTCATCGCACAACGAATTGAATTCCCTGTTCTTAGGGTGAGATGGGTTTCCGATTTTCTGAATTTTGGAAGCGAGATTTCGAAACACTTCCATGATTTTGTACGATTGCTCGTGATTTACATTTTGATCCAAGTAGTATTCACTCTTTCTTTTGGCAAGAAAAGGGTATATGAAATTGATCAGGTGCTCGCTATCCGGAAAACGGGGAAATTCTTTCAGTGCGATGATTTTGTCTAACTCGTCTCGTGCCTCAATTACATCGTACTCCAACCGTTTGATTTTAAGTTTCGAGTTAAAAAATAGATTTTGTTCGTTGGATTGCGAGTCAAAATGTTGTCCCCAAGCGACTGTAATTTCCTTGGCATTCTCGTGTTCTATGCCTGCCCCGGATGTTAGGAGCTGAGCATTTTCAAAATCCGTCAACGCATCAAGTTCTGTAAAGATTTTGGAGTAGAGCTCACCTGCTCGAACGTCAGATGATTCAAACGTCCTGTATTGCAAATTAAGCAGTGCCTTGATAATTGTCGACTTACCTGAATTATTGGCACCGATGAGAATGTTTACGTTTTCTGACAGATGCAACTTTGTTGCTTTGAAGCTCCTCAGATTAATAAGTTCGAGAGATTTTACCAGCATATTTTTGAATCTTAACCAGATTCAATATAACGAGTAATTGGCAATGAAAGTAGAAATGTCACCTCATTAGGCAGTTCTGGACGCAGGTATTTCATAACCCGAAAACGTTCCTGGTAAACCGGAGCCTGACGACATCTGAAATTGGTTAAATATCGCGAGGCATCGCCTTAAAGTACTTGCGGTCAATCGCCTTTTGTGCATATACCATTGTTGTCTCCATTGAAGCGTGCCCGAGCGTCTTCTGAATGAACTCCAGAGGCACTCCGCGGTCATACATGATTTGACCGGCCGTGTGGCGCAAGCTGTGGGGTGTAAATTTGCCCTTCTGTTTTGTCAGCCCCAACCGCTCGAATTTCTCCTCAATAAGGTCGACGATTTCTTTCTTGGTTATGGATGGAAAAGCTTTGCCTTTTGCGACGGCATTCTCACGGATGTATTTGTGCACCTCTTTTCCTGGAACGTCAAACAGCCGGATGACTTCTTTGTGTCGACTGGATTTGCCCTTGCCCCAGATAGCAATCTTTTTTTCACGGAATTGGCAGTCAGGGACTGTCAACCTAAGTACCTCAATCGTCCGAAGTCCATTCCACGCTAGCAGAGAGATTACTGCACGTTCACGTTGTGTGTTACAAATTTTGAGAAGCCTATCCCGCTGCTTGATCGACAAACTGTCCTTGTGGTATCGTTTCGCCTGCTCCCTCGAATGTTGCACTTTAATGCTCGAAATCTCTCGAAGCGCATGAGGACTGATCAGACCCAATCCCTTTTTGACCATGAGTTGCTCCGTGGATAAGTCTTTTGAGTCAGTAATTTGATACAAGAGGGCCCAATCACAAAATGTTTTCAACACGGACTTGTAAAACCGCTTGGTGAAATCCGAGAGGGCAGGGGCGTGGATGAATTTCTCTGCCCGACGTTTATTAAAAAACTGGAGATCGTTGTTGATCAGATTGAAGAACTGGTTTAGCACGGTAGCATATGAGCTTAACGAATATTCACCGCGCAAGCGGTCCCTTCGACTTGCCAGGAACAACTTCACATAGATGTTTCCCAAAGGCAGCTTCTTTTCCAGCAAGTCATTGACCACGAACTGCATTTCCTTTTCTTCGAGAAATCTTTTGAACCTTCTCAGTATTGACTGCATCGTGAGTCCCATATCTTCCATGTAGTTGTCAAGTTGGTAGATCAATTCCGGCCCTTCTTTGTAGGTCTTCAGGAACGTCTTCGCATTGGTCAGGTAGTTGCCCACTTTCCCATAGTGCTTATTCAGCCACAGTTCGTATTCCGCGAGCACGCGGGAGGCCGGGGGAATCCCTTTTTTCACTGAAGTGTTGATCTTGACCGGTTTCATGGTTTTCAATTTACATGGAGCGAGCAAAAAACTGAAGTTCTAAAATATTCACTATATTATATAAACATGTGTTTCTTTACTAGTGACAATATCTCAATTTATATATTGAAATATAGATATGAAAACGCTTCGGAAAAACATTGATATCACAAATGACATAGTGGCGATCCTTCAGATCGAGGGTACACTGAACGGATATGGTACTCTAAAGCCTTTTTTGGAAAAGATTGTGAATGACTATGCTGCTAAAAGCAGGAAAAGTCGGTCGGACGTTTATGAGAAACTGCTAGGTCAAAAGATATTAAAGGTGGATAGAGCTATGAAAATTGCGCCAGCGAAAATTCGAAAAAACCTAAGTAAGGTTAAAACTGGGGTTCGTCGAAGAGCTCGTTGACACGTATCTTGAGCGATTTACAAATTTTGTATAGAGTGTAGGAAGAGGGGAGGACCTTGCCCTGTTCGATCCGGGATAAAGCGTGCCTATCAATTGTACTGTCATCCAAGGCCTCAAAATGCTTCAAACTTAGGCCCTTAGATTCTCTCACTTCCCGAATTCGTTTCCCTAGAGCCTTGGCAAACGCCGATTTGGATTTAAATGCCATTTCAGGCAAGCAAATAATTTGTTTGGCTCAGAGGGTTGTAATATATTACAACCCTTGTATTTTTGCCCAAAATGACCCCAGTATGGCCAAACCGATCAAAAAACTAGTTGAAGAAGTGAAGACTGATAAATATCTAAGCCCCTATTTCATTGACTACATAGGTGAAAATCTTAAAATGAGATTTGGCGATTTCCTCGAATTGCAGAGGCCGGACGGATCCACTTTTGACGAGGCTGCGCAGGCCAAACTCACGGTACTGTTAAGTCAATTAAAGACAAAGGTTCCGAAAAAACATGTAGACATCGTTCTGAATGAAGTCTGCCGGTACTATGCGAAAATGGTCAGCCTGGCATTTTAGTCACCTGGGAAACCAAACATCTTATCTAACCCCTTTTTTATGACCATTATTAAGAAATTCCTAAGAACATCTATGAGAAAAATCCACTTCGCAATCTTTTTGACGATGCTTGGTTTCAGAATGTGTGCTCAAGAACTGCCTGAGTACAATAATTCGGCCACAGCTTGGAACAGAAAGGCCAACCAAAGCGTACTTCTTAGCCCCGAAGATGGGTTGCGAAAGGATAAGATAGGCGGCGCAATGATTGGGAAAGTAAAAGTCGTAATGCAATTTCCAGGACCGAGATCGGGAGCAAGAATCGGCGTGG
>Ga0207112_1205_pt1 | contig 12621 bp, 8 predicted proteins | sample Alteio_BWMinHeat_72_FD_153549 | JGI IMG/M metagenome (GOLD analysis project Ga0207112, IMG submission 153549) | Enriched cells from forest soil in Barre Woods Harvard Forest LTER site, Petersham, Massachusetts, United States -... | ecosystem: Environmental > Terrestrial > Soil > Temperate forest >...
GCGAGCCGGGGACGAATGGGCAGCATTCGTTCTATCAGTTGATCCATCAGGGCACTAAGCTGATCCCCTGCGATTTCATCGGCTTCGCGCAATCTCTCAATCCGCTGGGCCGCCACCAGGATATCCTGACCGCCAACCTCTTCGCCCAGAGCGAAGCGCTTGCCTTTGGCAAAACCACCGCGGAGGTGGCGGCTGAAGGCGTTCCCGAATGGCTCGCGCCGCACCGCACCTTCGAGGGCAATCGACCCTCTACGACCATCTTTGCTGAACGTTTGACGCCCGACCTGCTCGGCAAGCTTGTGGCCCTGTATGAGCATAGCGTGTTTACTCAGGGGGCGATCTGGGACATCGATTCGTTCGATCAATGGGGAGTGGAGTTAGGCAAGGTGCTGGCGAAGCGCATCATCGGAGAGCTTGAGGGTCCGGGCCAACCAGATCTACAGCATGACAGCTCGACGAATGCCTTGATCCGCCGCTATCGCGAGCACCGTAGGGCATAGTCCAGGGCCGCAAAGCTTTTCCGCGTCGAGTTAACTTACTGTTAACGGACACTGGTTAGGGGATAGTGGTTGGTTAGGAGCCGGGGGGGCGGCACCAGATAGCGATCTCGGCTTCACTCAATGCTATCGACCTAATCAATCGTTCCATAGTCCGGGCTTAACTTCCTGTAAACACTGGTGTGCGAGCTTCTGCGCCGCTTGACACGCAGACCTTACGCGCCGCATACTTCAGATGGTTTCGCGTATTTTGCCCCAAAAACGCGCGGACGCGGGATGGCGGCCGGGCCGATGGAGCGATATTTATTCTACAATCGGCTGAATAATTGTGATATGATGACCCGTGTGGATGCTTGTGACGCACCTTTTTGGGTATGTGGATGGGAAGGTGCGAGTTTTGAGATGATCGCAGGCGTATTCGGATAAAGTGATTGCTAGTGCGTTGTAAGGCTTTCCTGAATTCTCTGGGAGGCGGCAAATCACGAGCAAGCGGGCCGCACCCCCCTAGAGAAGTGGCGCCAGGAACGAGAAAGCTCCCTCACCGTCATTAGACTAACCTACAGCCGGCATTGGTGCGGTTGTGCCGAGCGTAGTTTTGCGGAACGAAGCGCGTTGGGTCCGCGCGCTGATTAGTCTTCCCGTGCGATGCAGATGAGACCCTGACGGGCAAGGGTGGTGTAGGTGCAGTTTGGCTAGGTCAGTGAAACTGGGCGAGCGTACCTTGGCAGGGATGGCGGCGGAAAATAGACTGCCGTCATGCGCAGCTCGGTATTCGAACTCCCCCTCCGAGCAACAAAACGCAGTCCCCGTTTGTAGCGTAGTCGCGCTACTCGGCAGCGTGAATCCTATGATTGCGCTGGCGGCGCGGCCCACGTCCGTTCTTGGGCCTACAAAAGTAAATGAGATAGTTGGTTGAAGGGGTCAGTCGGTTGAAGGGTCTTTGTTGAAAGCATAAGGCATATATGGAGGGCGCGGAATTCCCGGACCGTTCCACCGCTGGAATCGGCCTTGAGTGAAAGTTTGTGCTTGGCTGCGATCACCACGTCGCAGCTTGAGTTCGGTCACAGCTCCTGAATTCCGAACAAAAGTATCAAAGGTCGCGCCAAGCGAGGAGTCTAAACACGTGAGTGGCCCTTAGTCCTCTCGGGCGGCCGCTTACCGAGGCCAGCTTGGAGCAAGAAAGTACTGTTGCCGCCGATGCGGCTTCCCTAAGGGGCTTAACCAGAGGCGGTCGGGGTGTGTGCGGCCCTGCCCAAACCCGAGCGCCGCGAGAACGATTTGACCCATGTGAGCAGCGCTGATCGCGCAAAACCAGAAACCTTGAACTCAGCACTCAGCACTCAGCGCTCAGCACTCACTGGCCGCGCGCAGCGGATCCTGATCACCGGCGGCGCGGGCTTCATCGGCAGCAGCCTGGTCGATCGTCTGCTTTTCACAAAGCCTGCAGAGGCCGGGGCCGCTGCTCGACAGGCGCCGCGGCCACGCGTTACGGTGTTGGATAATTTCAATGAGTTTTACGATCCCCGCATCAAGCGCGCGAATATTGCGGGCTGCCTTGGACGCGAGGACTTCGAGTTGGTCGAAGCCGATATCACCGACGCCGCGGCGATCGACAGCCTCTTCTCCCGCTCTGAATTCGACGTCGTCGTGCACCTTGCGGCGCGCGCGGGTGTGCGGCCGTCGCTTGAACGCCCGCTCGACTATGAGCATACGAACGTGCGCGGGACCTATCTGCTGCTCGAAGCAGCCCGCCGCCATCAGGTCGCACGCTTCATCTTCGGCTCTTCCAGTTCCGTCTACGGGATAAATTCGCGAGCGCCGTTTTCAGAGGACGATCCGGTCGCTCGTCCTATTTCGCCGTATGCCGCCACGAAGATTGCAGGTGAAGCCGCCTGCCACGTTTATAGCCATCTCCATGGGATGCGTATTCTATGCCTGCGACTGTTCACTGTTTATGGAGCGCGGCAGCGGCCCGATCTGGCAATTCACAAATTCGTCCAGCTTATTTCGCAAGACCGGCCGATCCCGGTCTTCGGGGACGGCGGCATGCAACGCGATTACACCTACATTGACGACATCCTCGCGGGCATCGAAGCCGCGATGACCTACGAGGGGAGCAATTTCGAAGTAATCAACCTGGGCGAGGCGCAAGCCGTCGAGCTCCGCCAGCTGATCGGACTATTGGAACAGGCTCTGGGCAAGCGCGCGATCATCGAACGGCTGCCGGCTCAACCGGGAGACGTCCCGATCACCTGCGCGAATATAGAAAAGGCGGGCCGGCTGTTGGGCTACAATCCCAAAACCAAGATCGAAGCCGGCATCGAGAAATTTGTTCAGTGGTTCAAACAACAGGCTGTATAGTTAGGCGCGGATGTGGTACTATTCGACGCAGATTTGCGGAGCTAATGTCCCCGGCCGGCGTTGTCGCTGAGGCTGTGCTTCCGGCTCTCGCCCTTTGCGCAGCGGCGCGGCCCCTTTCGACGAAAGCATTCAGACGAGGTAGTCTTATGATCAGCAATAAAAAGAGCCCGCGAATAGGGCCGGCAACCCTGATTTTACGCGCGCCGGCGATTGCGGTTGCTGCGCTCGCCGTCCTCTTCGGCAATGTGGTAAGTCCGATTACGCGCGGGGTCTTTGCCGCGGCCTCGCCAGGACCCTCCGCTAGGCAGCAACAGGAGGGCCGTCCGCAAGAGCGGCCCGGCAGTATCGACGACCAGCTTCGCGTCCCGTCGCGGGGGGGCGCCCCGTCGATTCTGGTGGCGCCCAATGAGGACTACCGCATCGGGCCGCGCGATGTCATCGAGGTCCGCGTCGACGACGCGCCGGAGCTCTCCGGCACCTTCAGCATCAACGCCGCCGGCACCTTCCCGATGAACTACCTCGGCCGCATAACCGCCCTGAACAAGACCCCGGACGAGCTCGCCGACCTGATTGCCGCCGGGCTCAAGGGCCGCTACCTGCTGAACCCGCACGTATCTGTGAAGGTGGCCCAGTACAACAGCCGCTCCTTCTTCATTCAGGGCGCCGTGCGCGCTCCGGGCGTGTACCAGCTCGAAGGCAAGGCCTCGCTGCTGAAACTCATCATCCTCGCCGGCGGGCTAATGGAGAATCACGGCTCGACCGCCTTTATCATCCGGCAGATAAAACGAACGCCTGGCGCTTCCGAGCCGGCGACGGTTGACGGCGCAAACAAGCCCGCCGCAGGGGACGCCGCCGTGAGCGACAACGCCGGCCCCGCCACTCGTCCGCGCACTCTCGCGGCTGAGACGGGTAAGAGCGAAAAGGGGCCCGACGCGGCCGTTGCCGCCCAGACGCCTAACGCCAAAGGCGCGACATCTTCGGGCGCGGCGAATGATCCGGCGAAGGCAGCCGAGCCCGCGGATGGCGAACATTACGAGCTTAAGACTGCAAAGATCAGCGGACTCCTCAAAGGCCATTTCGACCAGAACGTCTACGTCGAACCCGGAGACATCGTCAACATTCCCGTCACCGATGTTTTCTTCGTCGCCGGAGAGGTCAGGGGTCCGGGGTCATTTCCCATCGCCGAGGGAACGACGCTCCGCCAGGCCATCACGTTGGCGCGCGGCACGACCTTCAAGGCGGCGACCGGGCGCAGCGTCATCTTTCGCGAAGATCCCGAGACCGGCACGCGCAAAACCATAAAGGTGGACGTAAGCGCGGTCATGAGCGGTAAAAAAGAGGATATCCCGCTGATGGCCAACGACATCATCGTCGTGCCCAACAGCGCGTTCAAATCCACCGGCGGCACCCTGCTGCAAGCCTTCGGCACAACGATGATCACCCGCGGGATACCGTAGGGGCCGTGCTGAGTGCTGAGTTGGAAGTCGACGAGTTCCAAGTTCGGAGCGGCGCCAAAAGCCGCAACCAAAACTAGAAACTGAAAACTAAGAACTGGAAACTGAGCGAAGCGAATGAAGCGAGGTTGCGATGGCAGATGATCGGTTTCAGCTTGAAAAGCTCCCACCCAAGGACGATGTTGCGATGGAGCGCGGGGGGTATCCCCGGCCCGCCTATCCGGCGGCCCAGGACTATGGTTATGGGTATGGCAGCGGCGGCGACGAAGGACGAATCGATGTGCGCGCCCTCTGGCGCACCGTCCGCAAGCGCCTCTGGCTGATCGCATCGATAGCGGTCATCGTAACCAGCATTGTCACCATTGAGGTCTATCGCTCCAGGTCGATCTACCAGGCAACGGCCAAAGTCGAGATTGGCAAGGACGCGACGACCCTGGTCCGCACCGCCGACCTGCTCGTCCAAGCCGACGACTCTGACGACATTAAGACCAAGATCCTTGTCCTCCAGAGCCGGCCTGTCCTCGAAGACGTCGTCGCCAAGCTCGAACTGGACAAGAATCCCAAGTTCCTCGATCTCAGCAAGAAATCGTTTTGGGAAGCGCTGAAGACGATCGGCGGCAAGGTCTATCCGCAGTTCGCGCCGAACGGCCCGCCGCCCGCGCCCGCCCCCGACTCCCAGACGGCGACCTCTGGCAAGCGCACGCCGCAAGAGAGCGCCCGCCTCGGTCCCTACGTCGGCGTCCTCTACTCGAACCTCTTGATCGAATCGATCCCTGGGACGCGCGCCCTGTCGATATCCTACTCCCACACCGAACCGAGCATTGCTTCGGCCGTCGCCAACGGCGTCACCGAAACCTTTATTGAGAAGAACTTCGAGGCAAAGACCGAAAAATTCACCAAGACCTCGGATTGGCTTGACGTCACGACCCGCAAGCTCGAGGCAAAGGTTCAGCAGTCGGAGCAGGAACTCGCAAACTATGTCCGCGAGCACAACCTTTTCTCCGCGGACGGCAAGGAAACCCTCACCAACGACAAGGTCTCGCGCCTGCAAGAACAGGCGATGCGCGCGGAGACTGATCGCATATTGAAAGAATCGATGTATGAAGAGGTGAAAGCCGGCCGCGGCGCGCAACTGCCCGATTCTGTCACCGGCCAAAAGACTGAAACGGCCGCACTGCGCTCAAGGCTAGGCGAGCTTGCCGTCTCTGAAGCGCAAATGGCCGGAAAGTATGGGCCCGATCACCCTAAGCTCAGGGAGATTAAGGAGCAGAAGCAGGCGCTTCAGAAGCAGCTCGACGAGCAAACCGTCGATACTCGCAGGGGGTTGGAGGAGAAAGTCAAAGCCGACTACGAGCGCGCGCTGCGCGACGAAAAAGCGCTCAAGGGCGCCCTCGAGCGGGCTAAGGGCGAAGCCGTCCAGCAGAACCAGTCCTCGATCCAGCTAGGCCTCCTGACGCAGAATGTTGAGACGACCAAGAAGCTCTACACCGACTTTTTGCAAAGGCACAATCAGGCCCAGTTGCAGGTAGCGGAACAGCATAACAACATGCACGTGATCGAACCGGCCCAGACGCCCGGCTCTCCAATCGGACCGAACCGCTTCCGCACGATCCTCATCGGGTTGTTCCTGAGTCTCGCCGGCGGCGTCGGCCTGGCCTTCTTCCTCGAATATCTCGACAACACCATCAAGACCGTCGAAGACGTCGGCAAATACGCCCAGCTTCCGGCGCTCGGCGTCATTCCTGCCCTTGCCCTGGTCGGCGAGCGCAAGAGCCTTGGATCCGGGAAACGGAGGCAGATTTCGGTCGGGCAAAAAGGCGCGGCGGAAAAAATGGGCGTCCAGACCAATATGCTGGCCAGTCTCGACAGCCGCTCGTCCGCGGCGGAAGCCTACCGCGTGCTCAGAACCTCGGTCTTACTGTCCGCGGCCGGCAGCCCGCCCAAGACCATGCTTGTGACCAGCGGCCAGCCCGGCGAAGGGAAGACCACCACCGTGGTCAACACCGCTATCTCGCTCGCCCAATTGGGCGCCTCGGTGCTCATCATCGACTGCGATTTGCGCCGCCCAACGGCACACAAGGTTCTGGGAGCCAATAACACCAAGGGGGTTTCCACTTATCTGTCTCGCGACATCGAAATCGACGGGTTGATCCAGAAGCTCCAAATTCCCAATCTGTCGATCCTTGCATGCGGCCCAATACCGCCCAATCCGGCGGAACTGATCGGCTCCGATCGCATGAAGGACTTGCTGAGGATGCTGTCTGAACGTTACGACCATATCCTGATCGACTCGCCGCCGCTCATGCACGTCACCGACCCGGTCATTCTTTCGACCCTGGTCGACGGCGTCATCATGGTTGTGCACGGCGGCAAGAGCACGCGCGACGTCGTGCGCCGCGCCCGTCAAGAGATGACCACCGTCGGCGCCAAGATCTTCGGCGTGGTCCTCAACAACGTCGATCTCAAGCGCGAAGGCTACGACTACTATTACTATTACCGGTACCACTCGGAGTATTACGGAGCCGATAAGGGTGATAGGGCGGACGCGTAAGTCCTCAAGGTTACAAAGACATCCCCTCGACCCCGATGAACGGATGACGCGTTTCCAAAGCCAATGGCAAAGTCGAGATTAGCGTCGGTTGACGCCCTGCGGGGCTCCGCCGCGCTCGCTGTAGTCTTGCACCACGCGGTCAACTACGGAAACAGTCTTCCTTCTGGGTCCGCCTGGTTTACCGCCTCGCACGCAGTGTTGGATCAAGGCTACTTGGGCGTGCCGCTTTTTTTCGTTATCTCCGGCTACTGCATTCATTTGCGCTGGGCAAAACAGCAGGCCGAAGGCGCTCGCGACAGCAGCGTAGATTTTCTCGGGTTTTGGAAGCGCCGGCTTCACCGGCTCTACCCGCCCTATTTCGTGGCTTTATGCTTGAGCATGGGATTGGTCGTTGCGGCATACGCGCTTGGCAAAGTTGTTCCGCTAGTGACTCTCTACCCGCAGCCCCGGCTTCGTTGGATGGCGCTCGACTTCCTCGCGCACGTTGGCATGCTGCATGGCTTCCACCCGTTGCTTGACAAGGCCGGAGGCAATCCGCCGTTCTGGACTCTGGCGCGGGAAGAGTGCTTTTATCTCATGTATTTCGGATTGCTTGCGGCTAGGCGTTGGTGGGGTATGGGCGCCGCCTTCGCGGCCGTCTTCGTCCTCGGCATTGCCTTTCCATTGCTGATGATTCCGCTGCTCGACCGCGACTCCGCCTGGTGGTCCGTCGTCAACTCGTCGGCGATCGTCTTATGGACGCAGTGGTGTTTTGGCATGGTCGCGGTCGAAGCGTATTACGGGTTGATCAAGTTGCCTTCCTGGTGCTATTGGGGGTGGCTCATTCCTGTCTGGTCGGGCGCCGCCTTTGCAAGCGCGATTTATTGCCCGCGCGTGACCCCAAGCTTGTGGGGCGCGGCGTTCTTTACTCTGTTGAATTGCTGCGTGCGCTCGGAAGGACTCAGCCGTTGGCCAAAACTGCGGGTCGTAAGCTGGTTGTCGCGTGTGGGCATCTTCTCTTATTCGTTGTATCTGGTTCATAACCCGGTGCGTGGAGTCGCCAAACAGCTCTTGGGTTCCGTCGCGGATACTCTTGACCCGAGGCTGTACATTCTTGTCAGCGCCTTTATGGCGATTCTCGGATACTACGCCGGCAAGATCTTCTTCAACGTGGTTGAACGGCGTTTCTTGAATGCGAAGCCTCGCACGCGCACCCAGGCGCCGGCGGAACTCCCTCACGGATCTTTGTTTTCAGAACCAGACGGCGAATCCGCGCCACAGGGCGTCTCAGCGTAATCGGACGGCTCGGTGGTCTTTGTAGGCTGATCTATCCCTTTTGGTGCAGTTCCCGCGTCAGCGTTTCTTAGCTCGATATGGACCGAACTGAGACTCTTCCAAGCCCAGACATAGCAGTTTTGGATCAGCGCAGCGATCTGCGCTCATCGGCGCATCCAGTAGTGCGAATCCGTCCAAGCGGGAAATGGTCCGCCCTCAATCTGCGCGATATCTGGGCGTACCGCGAGCTTATATATTTTCTGACCCTGCGCGATGTGAAGCTGCGCTACAAGCAAACCCTTCTTGGCGTCACCTGGATTGTGCTGCAGCCCGTGCTGACGATGCTGGTGTTCACGCTGCTCTTCGGCAAACTTGTCGGCATTCCGTCTGATGGCATTCCTTACGCTCTGTTTGCTTACGCGGGGCTGCTGCCGTGGCTCTTTTTCTCCAAGGCGGTCACCCAGGGCGGCAACAGCCTGGTCGGCAGCGCCAACCTCATCACCAAGGTCTATTTTCCTCGCATGGTGATCCCGGTCGCCGCGGTGGTTGCTTGTCTGGTCGACTTTGCCGTCGCGTTTGTCATTCTGGTCGGGCTTATGGCGTACTACAAAACCGCCGTCACCGTGAATATTCTGATGCTGCCGGGGTTGGTGCTCCTCACAACCATGTTTGCCCTGGGGGTTGGGATGTGGCTGTCGGCGCTGAATGTCAGATACAGGGACGTGGGCGCGGTGCTGCCGTTTCTCATCCAGTTATGGATGTTCGCAACTCCGATCATCTATCCTTTGAGCCTGGCGCCGCCGAAATGGCGCAGCTTGGTGATGTTGAATCCGCTGACCGGAATCATCGAGGGCTATCGCGCCGCGTTGTTTGGATCGGCTTTTGACTGGAGCGCCCTGGGCCTGGCGGCCGTCTTCACCATGGCGCTTCTGGTCTATGCAGCCTTCGCCTTTCGCCGCATGGAAAAGACCTTCGCCGACATCGTCTGACCACTCAGCACTACTCATGACCCCAATCATCAGCGTCGAAAAGGTAAGCAAACAGTACCGCATAGGAACGCAAAAGGCGGCCTATGGCACTCTGCGCGACTCTTTCACCAATGCCGTCATCTCACCATTTCGCCGCCTGCGCTCCCCACTCGTCACTCGTCACTCGTCACTCGTCACTTCCGAAATGATTTGGGCGCTGAAAGATGTCAGCTTCGAAGTGAAACCCGGCGAGGTCATCGGCGTGATCGGCCGCAACGGAGCCGGCAAGTCGACACTGCTCAAGATCCTCTCGCGCATAACCGAGCCCACCAGCGGCGCGATCGATATGTATGGACGCGTCGGCAGCCTGCTCGAAGTTGGCACCGGCTTCCACCCCGAGCTGACCGGCAGGGAGAACATCGCACTCAATGGAGCGATCCTGGGCATGAAACGCGCCGAAATCCAACGAAAATTTGACGAGATCGTTGCTTTTGCCGAGGTCGAACAGTTCATCGACACGCCGGTCAAGCGCTACTCCACCGGAATGTATATGCGCCTGGCTTTCGCGGTCGCCGCGCATCTCGAGCCGGAGATCCTGCTCGTCGACGAGGTGCTCGCGGTCGGCGATCCGCCGTTTCAAAAGAAGTGTCTCGGCAAGATGAACGAGGTCGCCCGCGAGGGCCGAACCGTGCTGTTTGTCAGCCATAACATGTCGGCCATAAGCAAGCTTTGCCAGACCTGTGTCTTCCTCCGGCGCGGATCCGTCGCCGCCTGGGGCGAGACCAGGTCAGTCATATCGGAATATATGGCGGCGGCCGATTCAATCACGGGATACCGCGAATGGCCGGACCCTGAGTCCGCTCCGGGCGATGAATTCATCCGCGCCAGATCGGTTGCCGTGGTCGACAGCGCTGGCGCGCCGGTCCAATCATTGCGCCAGGACAGCGCCTTTCGTGTCGCCATCGAGTACCAGGTGCTGAAGCGGATGCGCAATGCCAACGTCGGATTCGATCTGCGCGACGACAGCGGTGTTACCGTCTTCAGGACGCTTGATGCCGACAGCCCGGAATGGAGCGGCCGCGGTCGCGAGCCCGGCTTATACAAGATCGAATGCACGATACCGGATCATTTCTTGAACGAAGGTCGATACTATCTGACCCTGGTGGCCGGCATCCCCTTTATCAAGTTCTCCTTGAATGCCGAGGATGTGCTGGTCCTCGATATAGAGCCGCCGACGAGTGATGAGGGGCCCGCGGGAAGGCTGGGAGTGCGCCGCCCCGGCATCATAGCGCCGGCGCTTGAATGGCAAGTCCATTGCTCCCAACAGGCAGGCGAGACGCGACTGTGAGTCAGTTCCGAGAAAAGCTCAACGAGCGCTATGTCACCACGCACTTCAGCAAGCTGCGTACGCTGACTCCGGACGAATTCGAGAGCTACGCGCGGTTTTATCGCGTTGCATTTACGCCTCATCTTCCCCCGGACAGGCAGGCCAGGATACTGGAAGTTGGCTGCGGCCTTGGCCAGTTCCTCTATTTCCTGAAGCAGGAAGAGTATGTCAATCATTGGGGGATCGACATCGGCCGCGAGCAGGTCGATTCGTGCCGCCGCTCGGTAACCGACCAGGTTGAGTGGGTGGATGACACCCGCGCCTACCTGGCGCAACGCACCGGCTACTATTCGGCCATCGTGTTCATCGACGTATTGGAGCACATCGAAGATGAAGACCTGTTTCCGCTGCTCGAAGCGGCGCGCGGCGCTCTGACTGACACGGGGAAAATCATCATCAGCGTTCCCAACGCCGCGTGCATAACATCCTTGACGACGCTCTACGGCGACCTAACTCACAAGCGCCTCTTTACCGAAGGCAGCCTGTCCCAGCTCCTGCTGGCTGCTGGTTTCAGCAACGTGCAGATAGCGCCGCACGAAAAGAAGGTTATCCGGTCGTTCCGCTCGCGCAGACAAAAATGGCTGTGGCGATTGCGAGAACGGCTGGTTCGGTGGCTTCTCTCAGAGTTCCACCAGCACTTGATGGAAGGATCTTATCCTCAGGTGCAAACCATCAGTCTGCTCGCGGTCGCGCAGAAGTTTCTCGAAACGTAATGCGTATGGCCCAAGACTCCCAGATCATCGCGGCGCGCTCTGACGGACGCGGTCCAGGCGAACCTTTTGGTCTGGCTTCTGCATTCCACTGTAGGCGTGACCGGCCCCCTGCGCGCCGGGGCGTCGAAACATGAGAAGGGTGTTCAGGCATGTTTTGACCGACTTTGCCCCCAGATACTTGCGCATCCATAAGGCCTTCGCGCCGCGCTTCTCTGGCCTCGGAAGCATTCTGGTTCTGCATCGCGTCGTCGCCAGGACCGAGGGACCAAGAATCGCAAACCAGGAGGAGTTGGAAGTCTCTCCGGAATTCCTTGAATCGCTGATCGCGTTCTTCAAAGACGCGGATTACGAGATCGTCTCGCTGGATCAGGTTCACGCGCGGTTGAACGGCGAAGAACAGCCCGCGCAAAAGTTCGTTTGCTTCACGTTTGACGACGGCTACGTAGACGCCTACGCGACCGTCTACCCGATATTCAAACGCCATGGGTTGCCGTTTGCTTTGTACGTCACAACCTCCTTTCCTGACCGAACCGCGGTATTGTGGTGGTACCTTCTTGAAGACCTGGTGCGGACCAGCGATCGAGTGGCGTTTAGCTTCGGGGGCAAGAGCTACAAGCACCCCGCGGCGGACGGGGCGCAAAAGGAAGCCGCATTCGATGCCATCGCGAGCCTGATCACCAACGCCGATGAAAGCATTCGCGAGGACCTACTGGTCAGCATCTTTGAGTCAGAGGGCATGAACTTATACTTCTATTCCGAGCGGCTGACGATGGACTGGGCGCAGATTGAAGATTTGAGCAAAGATCCCCTTGTCACTATTGGGGCTCATACGGTGAATCACTTTGCGTTGAGCAGACTCGACGAGGCGGCGGTGGAACAAGAAGTCCTTCAGGCCAAAGCCGCGATTGAACGCCACATCGGAAAGAGCGTCGAACACTTTGCCTACCCATACGGCAACAATAGGGCGATTGGCGGCAGGGAACTGAAGATAGCAAGACGCGCCGGTTTCAAGACCTGCGCAACCGCCATCACAGCCAACGTCTTCAAAGAGCACGCGCGCCATCTCGAATGCTTGCCGCGAATAACGATCACCGGAGGCGCCAACGGGTTGTTCCAGACGGAGAAGCTGACCAGCGGCTTCCTGCCGGCCCTGACCCACAGGTTCAGAAGAGTGGTGACTCTCGCTTAAACATGAATCTCTCGCGAGGCTCGAAGGTTGGCGCGGCAAGAGTCTCTCTGGCGAACCCATGAAGCGCTTACTCTTTATCGCGTACTCGTTTCCGCCGTGCGGGGGGGCCGGCGTTCAGCGCAGCGCCAAGTTCGTCCGCTATTTGCCGGACTATGGGTGGACGCCGACCGTGTTGACCGTTTCGCCCTCATGCTATGGGGTCCAGGATGCTTCGCACGCGACGGAGCTGCCGCAGGGCGTCGAGCTC
>Ga0207112_1206_pt1 | contig 12588 bp, 15 predicted proteins | sample Alteio_BWMinHeat_72_FD_153549 | JGI IMG/M metagenome (GOLD analysis project Ga0207112, IMG submission 153549) | Enriched cells from forest soil in Barre Woods Harvard Forest LTER site, Petersham, Massachusetts, United States -... | ecosystem: Environmental > Terrestrial > Soil > Temperate forest >...
CTTCACTTCATCGTAGTGGACTTGGCGTCGTTAAAGCGATGATTTGGTCATTCATTTTCAGTGTGTTGTTCGTACCAAGCACAAGACGTATTTGGCTAAGATGTCCCACAGGCAATAAGGCGATGCCTAGCAACGTATCTAACCCATTGGCAAGATTCAGCAGGTTGTAAATACCTTTTTTAATATTCAGGGATTGCCAACCACTTTCACTTGTTTCAGGATTCACTTGCACATCCTGAATATCGATATTCACCTCTTGATAGTCGCCTGGGGAATCGGTAAGACGTACTTCCAATTTTGTTGTAGCTTTTTGGTTGTTACTGGAACATGATACCAACCACGGGACACAATAGCGAGAATAATAAAAGGAATTTTTTTCATAAGGGCTTTTAAAAAGATTTGTTCAAAAAAAATAATTGCTAAACAAAATTGAAGGGTATTAACTCAACAGGTTACACTTCCGTCAAATAGTCTTATCCAGTTCACAGGGTTTCGTAAAAAATAAAGAGCCTCATCACAAGGCTCTTTTAAATGTTTCGAGAAAGGTTGCAGGCATCCTTACGGATGCGTGATTATTTCATCCTGCTTTCTATTTTACATTTTTAACAGTCAAATCTTTGAATGCCTTACCTAGTTCTTCCATGTCATGGTTAAATTCGGTTTTGAATTTTTCCCATTTTTCTTTTCCATCAGCTTTATACTCATCCAATTGCTTTTTCATGTCGCTGTTTTTTTGTTCTAGTTTAGCAACCTTCAGTTTATAGTCAGCAGCAGCTTCGCGTTTTTGTTCCTTGATTCTTGCGTTGAACTCGGCAATGCTTTTGTCGTTGGCGGCAATTTTATCAGCCGTCTCTTTGCGGTAATTTTCAATGTCCGCCAAATATTCTTCATTGGCTTTCGCTAAATCTTTGTTGGCTTCATTCACATCTTTTTGTGCTTCTTTCACTTTTTTCGCAGGAGAATTACAGCTGGTTAAGGTTGCAGCCGCCATCAAGGCAAGCGCTGAAAACACTAAAATTGATTTTTTCATTTTGATTGATTATGGCGTGGAAATTGTAAGAGGCAAAGATGAGCGCTCCTTGCCAGACAGCTGTTACACAATGGTCGAAGAAGATTACATTGATCACAGGTTTTCCAGGTTCCCTTTTCTCTTTTGCTTCAATTGCTTGAAGAACGAGGGAGAGAGGCCAGTGATTTTTTTAAACTGGTTGGATAAGTGAGCCACGCTGCTATAATGTAGTTTATAAGCAATCTCGGTTAAATTGAGTTCGTCATATAATAATAATTCTTTTACTCGTTCAATTTTATTGATGATGATGAATTGTTGAATGGTAGTTCCTTTCACCTCAGAAAATATATTGGACAGATAGGTGTAATCGTAACCTAATTTTTCACTGATGTAATCTGAATAATTGACCCGGGGCAACTCATCCGAGTAATGAATTAATTCGGTGATTACATTTTTAATTTTTTCAATCAGGATGCTCCTTTTATCATCCAACAGTTCCAATCCTGATAGGAGAAGATTAGCTTTCAGAAGTTCGCGTTGTTCTGTGGTAATATCCTCCATCACCTCCACCACACCAAGGTCAACTACTACATATTTTAGACCAAGTTTTTTCAGCTCTTCTTTCACGATCATCTTGCATCGCAGGCTGACCATGAATTTGATATATAGTTTCATTTCATCCTAATTCAGCACTTGAGATTATAGATCAGTGAATTACGCAACAGCTATTTTAAGTTATGTAAAGGTACCTAGATTCTACTTATTAACCTTTGCATCGTTGCAATCGAATGAACTGATTTCCGCCTTTGCCTTTGCAACTGACTGTATAAATGAATTTTTTTATGAGAAATGATATTACCAATGATAACCTTTATCAAGAAGGTTCAATCATTTGCGCGAAGATAGAACCTGCACTAAGACTGCTAATTACCAAATATCGTCAACGTATTTATTATTGTACCGTAGTCGGTCATCCTGAGCAAAACAACCTGGCGTATTTTGAAAGCGAGCTGATGCTGCCTCTATAGGTAAGCGACATTTACTATTTTCAAATTACTACCAAAAATGTAATGCCTTGGGATTCCCGTTGGCAAATCCACTTTCGAGATGGCTTGCTGATCGATTTCTTCAAGATACATCATCAATGCCCTGAGACTATTACCATGAGCAACGATCAATATGTTCTCTTTTGTTTTTAGTTTGGGCTCAATTTCCAATTTGTAATAAGGAACGGCTCTTTTATAAGTGTCCTCCAGACTCTCTCCGTCAGGAGGACGAACGGCATAACTCCTTCTCCACAATTCGATCTGTGCGGTTCCGTATTTTTTTATTGTTTCGGCTTTATTAAGGCCTTGCAAGCTTCCATACATGCGTTCATCCAGCGCTGAAGTTTTTGTTACAGGAATTTTTGTTTGATCGATTTCTTTTAAAATAATTTCCAATGACTCTTGTGCACGCTTCAACATAGATGTGAAGGCCTCATCATAGTAATACCCTTTTAGTTTTTGGCCTGCACGAAGCGCTTCCTCCTTTCCAACGGGAGTAAGTTCCACGTCCAGACTTCCGGTAAACCGGTTTTCTAAATTATAGATCGACTGCCCGTGACGGACTAAGGTTAAGAAGGCCATTTTAAGATCGATTATTTTATTGCTTTGGTGAAAGTAGGAATAAAATAAATCGAACGCTGATAATAATTGACATCTAATGTTATGGACCGAGAAAATGTGTAAACAATATAACTTATTCCCAATGTTGTACAACATACATTCCATGCAATAATTCCAATTTGTAAGAATTTTAATTTCAAAAATAGGACCATGGAAAATAAAAAAAGGAAGGTGTTGATTGCACTTGATTATAATCCAACTGCCAGGAGAATAGCTGAAGAGGGTTATGCGTTGGCCAAATCTATGCATGCCGAAATTATCTTATTGCATGTTGTTGCAGACCCGATGTACTATTCGTCGGCGGAATATTCACCGATTATGGGATTCACCGGATACATGGATGTGGGTCAATTGCAATTAACAAATGAATCACTTAAAAAAGCATCCCAGCATTTTCTGGATAAATCAAAACATCATTTAGGTGATGGATCAATTAAAACATTAGTAAGCGAAGGGGATTTTGCCGAGACGATTTTGAAAACGGCAAAAGACATTCATGCCGATATAATCGTGATTGGCTCACACAGCCGAAGGTGGTTGGAAGAAATACTGATAGGAAGTGTTGCGGAAAAGTTACTACACCACAGCGCCATTCCACTCTTCATTATACCGACCAAACAAAAAAATAAAACTTAGTCCGATGAGTGGATACAAATTATTTGGGCCTGCCGCGGTCGGATTACTTGAATTAAAAAATCGAATGGTGATGGCACCGATGACGCGGTGCAGAGCTATTGGAAATCTACCGAATGAGCATATGGCCAGCTATTATGAACAGCGTTCGAGTGCGGGACTCATCATTACGGAGGGCACTTCGCCATCACCTAATGGTCTTGGTTATGCCCGTATACCCGGTATTTTCAGCCAGCAGCAGATGGACGGTTGGCAAAAAACAACATCGGCTGTGCATAAGAATCATGGAAAAATATTTGTTCAGTTGATGCACACGGGAAGAATAAGTCACCGGGACAACATGCCTGTTGGCTCAATGATTATTGCGCCCTCTGCAGTAAAGGCGGCGGGTCAGATGTGGACAGATTCAAAACAGATGCAGGACTTTACAGTCCCGACGGAAATGACGTACGAATGTATTCAAAGCACTGAACAAGAATATACAAACGCCGCAAAAAATGCTTTAGCAGCAGGATTTGATGGTGTTGAATTGCATAGTGCGAACGGTTATCTCCTGGAGCAATTTCTCTCTCCGTATAGCAATACCAGGACGGACAATTATGGTGGCAGCATTGAAAACCGCTGCCGCTTTGTACTTGAAGTGGTAACCGATGTGGCCGAGGCCATCGGAAAAGATAAAACGGGAATTCGCTTGTCACCTTATGGTACAGCAAGCGACATGCCTTACTATTCTGAAATACAGGCCACCTATGAATATTTATCGGAACAACTCAATCTCCTTGACATTGCCCATATCCATTTAGTCGACCACTCTGCTATGGGTGCACCCGAAGTGCCTATTGAGATGAAAAAAATGATCAGGAGCAATTTTAAGAATACTATTATTCTATGTGGAGGCTATGACAAAGCCAGAGCGGAGGCCGATATACAAAGCGGGTTAACTGACCTCGTTGCATTCGGTAGACCATTTGTTTGTAATCCGGATTTTGTGGAAAGACTGATAAACAATTGGCCCTTGTCAACGAATCTCAAGATGGATCTATTTTATACAGCTGACGAAAAAGGCTATACGGATTATCCTAGCCTTAAAGCGGGAGTAGATAAACTGCAACCCACATTATGATCTATCGAAAATAATTTGATGCAGGCTGGAAATGGATTACAAAGACTACTACAAGGTCCTTGGCGTTGATAAAAAAGCATCACCCGCTGACGTAAAAAAAGCCTATCGTGAGTTGGCTGTTAAACATCACCCTGATAAAAACCAAGGGAACAAAGAAGCAGAGGAAAAATTTAAACTTGTCAATGAGGCCAACGAAGTACTCAGTAATCCGGAGAAACGTCAAAAATACGATGAGCTCGGAGATAATTGGCAGCAGAATGAACAAAGGAGCAACCGGTCACGGGGAAATCCCTTCGACCCAACAGGCAGCAATCAATATGGTAGAAGTGAACCGTTTGGAGCACCAACCGATTTCTCAGATTTCTTTGAACAGTTTTTTGGTGGTCGATCCAACAGCGCAAAATCACAGAATAAAAAAGGGCATGACTATGAAACTGAGATGGAAATCAGTTTGGAGGAAGCATATCATGGTACACATCGGATTATTCAATTGGAAACTGAGAAACTACGCATCGCCATCAAACCTGGAACTTATACTGACCAATTACTGCGAATAAAAGGGAAAGGTGCACTAGGAAGCAGTGAACAACACCGTGGTGATCTATTTGTCCGTATTAAAGTGAAACAACATTCGCAATTTATCCGCAAGGGTGATGATTTGTATAATACCTTCAGCATTGACTTATACACAGCCGTGTTAGGTGGAGAGATAATTGTAAATACACTGTCGGGGCAAGCTAAAGTAAAAATTGAATCAGGAACGCAAAATGGAAAAACTGTTCGCTTGAAAGGTAAAGGAATGCCTTTGTATGAAAGCCCTACTACTTATGGTGATTTGTACATCCAATTACAAGTTCATATTCCTGATAAGCTTAATGAAAAGCAAAGAGAATTATTCGAGGAAATAAAGTCAACAATTTAAATTCTTACTAATGGAAACCCATCACGTCACGCATTACTCCCAAACTCCTCATCAACTCTCGCCGAGTGCATTTGAAGACGCCTACTACAACTCCAGACTCCGGTATTCTTTACTGCACCTGGCGATTATCGAAAACATTTCAGAAGAGTTTATTACGGAAGCCCTTCAAAAATCTTTAAAAGTGTGTCACATTTTAGGAATAAGTAGTCACCGTCATTTTAAGAAAATCTATGTGTTTGACACAAAGGATAGTGCCCTCCATACGGATTGGTTGATGAGCCGGAATGGATTCAATTTAATCGTCATGCAAATTCCATCACTTAATACAAAAATCGCACAATGGTTATGGGAATTAGCGGAATCATAAAATCGGTGAATGATGTAAGACTTTTGAAGAACCGTGTAAGACAGATATTTATTTAATGCCCCATTTTTATAAAAAACTAAAAATCATGAACACATTCAAGAGTTTAGTGTCGGTTATCGGAGTGATATTTCTCTCATCAACGCTGCGCGTGTCGGCACAAACCAATCAGCTCGAAACTGATCAGGGTATTGCCGCATCCATAGCACCCTACGATGCAGATGTTCGGCTTGCTATTTTGAAGACCAGTGAATATCCTGAAGTATTGACGCAATTGCAAAAAAACCAAGGTCAATCGGTGGCATCGTTTCATAATACGATAGGAGGTTTTAGTAAGAAAAAACAAACGTGGTTTTATACACTCACCCGGTACCCTGATTTGATGCATACCTTGGCGACTCTGCCTGATGGACAAAGTGAAAATGCTGTTTACAAGTTATTGCCGAATCAAGATCCTGATTTGCAAGAGGCAGCCTGGAAACTGTATCGCAACGAAAAAAAGGATTTGGTAAAAGTTAACAACATCGATTTAGCCGCACAAAGCGAATTTAAAAGAACCATTCAACACCTTAATGAGCCGGCAAGAGAGGCCTTTCAAAAATTGGCCACGATGCCTGATGTGCTGACGTTGCTTACGAATAATGTCGATCTCACCATCAGGTTGGGAGAACATTATCAAAATAATCCTAATCAACTCATCAATCACCTCACTGCGCTTCACGACAGTTTGGAAGTTCAAAATCAATATGAAGCTGCAGCTTTTAAAAAACAAATGGCTGACGATCCTCAAGCGATGAATGAGCTGAGCCAAGCCAGTAATGCCTACGCGAATTCGAATGGCTATGACGCCTCGAATCAGAATTATTCAAGCAATCCCTATTATAACAACAACCCCAATTATTATGGCAACCCTTACTCGTACTGGTTTGGTTATCCCTACTGGTACACCACTCCTTCCTGGTACCCGGGAGGTTTTGGGTATAACTCCGGTTTCTATTTTGGAGTAGGTGGATACGGTTTGTACGGTTTTCCCTCGTATGGTTTTTCCAATTGGTTTTACAACGGAGGCTACTACCGACGGTACCCACGACTGTATAGTCAGTTCGGAAATTATTATCGTGGCAACGTGGGTAGCAATCGCGTGATGGGTTCTGTCAATCGTGGATTTATGGGCGTGGCTCGCAATCATTATAACGATGGAGGAAGACGATTGAATACACTGACATCACCTTCAAACTATAGCAGGCAAGTTGGACAGCAACGTCAAAATACGGGAAGGGTTACTACGCATTCCAATGCGAATACTTACCACTCACAATCGTGGGGAGGATACGGAGGCAGAAGTAATTCGACAGTCGGCGGTGGACGTAGTAGTGGCGGTGGTCGTAGCAGTGGTGGAGGACGTAGCAGCGGTGGAGGTGGTGGTGGACATAGTGGTGGCGGTCATGGTGGCCATCGCTGAAATCAGAAATTATTGACATCAATAAGTGATGGCTAAAATCTTGTTTCGATCATTTGTATCATTTGCCTACTGGATGGTTTTTGTAATCCGAGATCTTATTAAGATGTCAATAGTCTGAGCAATTTTTTGTGCCATAACTAGCTTTACATGAACCATCAGTCAATAATACATAGTATGATTAATAAAATTCAAAAAGCCATTATAGGCGGCATTCTGGGTACAACCGTCATGACATTTGTATTGTTTGGCGCGCCGCTGGTTGGCCTACCTAAACTAAGTCCGCCTCAAATGCTGAGTACAATGTTCGGTTTTCCCATGCTGGAGGGCTGGCTTATGCATTTCATGATCGGAATAAATTTCGCCATGATATTTGTGTTTGCTATTGGCAGGGTGCTTAAAAAAATTAATAATACGATGTTGAAAGGAGCAATCTTTGGTGTATTTGCGTTCATCTTCGGACAAATCATGATTAGTATTTTAGGAACCCTATTTAACGAAGCGCCATCCGTGGCAGGCAGCATGATGCAAGTGATGATGGAAAGCATACTCGGTCACCTTTCCTTCGGAATTGTGGTAGTATTGTATGTAAATGCGTAGCCAGTGGACTTGTTGTTATTCTTTTTATTAAAGATCTAAAAGACCTTCAAACCGCTATAGAAATACTGTAGATGGTTTGGTGTTGAAAGCATGGTTAGTTAAACTAGCTGTGCTTTTCTTTTTCCCAGCTTTAGTTGTAGATTTGCTTTGACACCTTCAAAAATTCAAAACCTTGATACTGCAGTGTTAATTTGAAAAGGGATAACTAATTCTATTTCTCCTTCTTCTTTTCTTTCTCAAGCTTTCTAAAATATCCTCTTGTCAGGAAATTATGTTTAAGGGCTTCCATGTCCTCATCCAGCTTGTAAGATGCCTTTTCAGAATTCGTTATAATCCTCCGAATCTCATGAGCCACTGCAGTGTCGGCAAGAAGAACACCCACCGTATTATTTTTGTCATTCATCTTTGTTGTAATACTTTCCAAGCTTTTTGAAATGGTAGCGGCATTTTTACTTACCTTTTTTATGTTAAGAATAGCTTGTTTGAAAGTGGAAACATAAGAAGTGTCGGATAGGAGAGCAGGCACCAGGCCCTTGCCTTGTTTCATTTCCTCGGCCACATCTTTAATTTCGTTCGATGCTTTCGCTATATTTTCACCTGAAGTTTTAAAGTTGGCTACAGTCTGTCTTAAATCTTTTGCAAACTGACCTTCATTCAAAAGTTCACCAATTAAACCCTGGCCGTTTTTTATTTTGCCCGAAATGGTTTTCAAATCAAAGGTGACCGACTTCGTGTTTTCACCGACTTCCTTTGCAATGTTGATCAGTTGTTGGGTATCGGCGGGTGATACCGCATTAAGAGTATCATTCTCTTGAATGACAGTTGGAGAATCTCCAGGTTGGATAACGACGATCCTGTTCCCAATTAATCCATCAGACCCGATGGAAGCGGAAGCGTTTTTACGGATAAATTCATTTTGTTTTTCGCGAAGGGATAAATTAACCGCTACTTCTCCCACGTGTACAATGCTTACAGTCTTAACAACTCCAATCTGAACTCCTGAAAGCCATACTTTATCCCCTTCTTTCAAACCCTCTACATTTTTAAAAATAGCGGAAACCACAAATGTCTTGTTGAAAAAATTGCTGGCATTGCCGATGAAAAATACAGCAATCAAAAATAAGACTGTGCCACCGGCCACAAAGGCACCGAGTTTTGTTCGCTCTTTCACTTCGTCTTCTTCCATAGTTATTTTATTAATATTTAAAAAAAGGCGCCAACTCAGGGTCCTTTGTGTTCTTTAATTCATCAAATGTTGCTTCCACTTTGCTGTGCCCATCGATCAACGCAATAACACGATCGGCAGTTTGTTCAGCGCAACTAATGTCATGCGTGATAATGATCGATGACGTATTATATTTTTTACGAACCTTTAAAATCAATTCATTGATTTCATTAGACGTGATCGGATCGAGCCCGGCCGTTGGTTCATCATAGAGCATAATTTTTGGTTTCAAAATTAATGTGCGGGCAATGCCTATCCTCTTTTTCATGCCACCGGATAGTTCAGCTGGCTTCTTATGAGATGTTTCTTCCAGGCCGACATCGTGCAACGCAGTCTTCACCAAGTCACTAAGTTCTTTATTATCAAATAGCTGAAGATTTCTTTTCAGTGGAAACTCAAGATTCTCTTGTACGGTCATGGAGTCGTACAGTGCGCTACTTTGAAAAGAAAAACCAACTTGCTGGCGCATCTCATTTAATTTCTCGGGCGACAAGGATCGTACATTATAACCAAGCACTTCAATTTCGCCTTCATCAGGTTTCATGAGCCCAACCATGCATTTAATTAAGACTGATTTCCCAGAACCAGAGCGTCCGAGGATAGCGAGGTTCTCTCCTTGATAAAGGTTCAGGCTGATGCCTTTCAACACTTGCATGTCTCCAAATGATTTTTTCAAATTCACTACTCGTGCAACTACTTCAGCGTTGGCAACATCGACTTTCGCGATCAACTTTTCTCTATTGGAAGTGTCGTTGCTCATCATCGAAAGAGGTTGATGAATTGCAGCGACAAAAGATCAATGATAAAAATCGATGACATCGAAACGACAACCGCCATGTTAGCTGCCTTGCCTACACCGGTTGTTCCGTTTTCTGAATTATATCCTACGTAACAACTAATGAGGCCAACAGCAAAGCCAAAAAATATCGCCTTTATCATCGAGGAAAAAATATCGAGGTAGTGGATATTAGCAGACACGTCATTGAAGTATAATTTAAAGCCGGTGTTGTTCATTGAATGAACGGTAAGGTAGGAGCCGAACAAAGCGATCATATCAGCAAACACAACAAGGATGGGCATCATTAAGGTTGTAGCCACTACGCGGCTAACCACCAGGAAAGAAAAGGGACGCGTACCTGAAACTTCCATCGCATCAATTTGTTCTGTCACTTTCATGCTGGCCAACTCGGCCCCAATGTTGGACCCTAGTTTCCCAGCACAAATAAGTCCGGTGATCAACGGACCCAACGACCGGATAACCGCTTGCGAAACTAATGATGGCAACCACGATTCGGCACCGAAGGATGAAAGAGATGGTCTTGATTGGCGCGTAAAAACAACCCCGGCCAGGAATGAGGTAAAGCTTACCAAGAAAAAAGAACGATTACCTACGGCGTAGCATTGCTTCAAAATTTCCCGCCATTCAAATGGAGAAAAAAATACCTGGTTAAAAATTCTTTGTGTAAATCGATAGACATCTTCGCACTTCAATAGGAATGGCCTGAGTTTCATACGCAGTGATGGTGGCTTCAGGTCGTGTTGCTTTTGGATTCTGTGATAAGTTTTGTTAAGTGCAAAGTTGACTATTCGAAAACCAGACGGGTTACATAACCTTTAAAATTAGTTACATGTTTCACTGACTTGAATTGTTTTCGTGATTGATAAATTCTATTATTATTGAAAGCGGATGCGATGAGATCGCAAAAGAAAATCAGTATCTTCAGAACGAAATTCAATCAATAGGATTTGATTCCCAACCTGAAATTATTTGACGTTAATACGACCCGTTCTACTCCGGAACAACTTCGGTTAATAAAGGGAGGCAAACAATATTTTGACCTGCTAAAGAACCTTATTGATAAAGCCAAGGAATCAATCTATTTCCAAACCTATATTTTTGATGAAGATGAAACAGGAACAGAAGTTGCTGATGCATTGAAAGCCGCAGCCAGACGAAAGGTAGCAGTGTCATTACTTGTTGATGGATATGCCTCCAAAGGTTTATCAAGATCATTTGTGTCGGATTTGAAGGAGGCTGGTATAAAATTTAAAATGTTCGATCCGCTTTTAAAAAGTAAATATTTTTATTTAGGCAGAAGACTTCACCATAAAGTGGTTACTATTGACTCAACGTTTTCCTTAGTAGGTGGGATAAACATTAGTAACCGTTACAATGATCTACCTGATCAACCTGCATGGCTTGATTGGGCGGTCTTTGCTGAAGGTGAAATTTCTGAAGTGCTCGCCAATATCTGTGAAAGTCGTATGCAGCCGATGTCGATCAAAAGATTTGTTCGGAGGAAACGTCTTGCTGTAAAGAATCAAATTGGTTCTACTAAAGTGAATGTGAACGATTGGGTGCGCAGGAAAAGAGAAATTACCAAAAGTTACTTCGAGATGTTTGGTAAGGCAAAAGACAGAGTCATCATCTTATCGGCTTATTTTTTACCCAACGACCTGTTTAGAAGAAAATTAAGAGCGGTAGCAAAGCGTGGTGTAAAAGTACAAGTGGTACTGGCCGGCACTTCGGATATTAAGGTAGCAAAATATGCCGAACGTTATATGTACCGTTGGCTCTTAAAAAACGGCATTGAAATATTTGAGTACGAAAAAAGCGTGTTGCATGGTAAAATGGCCATCTGCGATGGGGAATGGATAACGGTGGGATCGTACAACATTAATACAATTAGTGCTTACGCGAGCATTGAACTTAATCTTGCCATCAACGATCGTGCATTCACAATGAAGGCGGAGGAGCAGTTACGTGAAATCATGCTTAAGGATTGTGTAAAAATTACATCTCAGAATTTAATGGCGCATGGATGGGTAATAAAGACGGCTCAACAGGCTGCCTATTACTTATACAGAGTTCTCTTTTTTATTTTCACTTTTTACTTTAAACAACACGAGTAGTCAATTTCCCCGGATGCGTTGATACATCTTTTTCATTGTTTCTGCATTCCAGCCTGCAAACCTTCCGCGTTGCACAACAAGTCTGTTATTTTCAGGAAATGTTAGATAATATTGAAACACAAATTTTGAATTAGGATTATCCCATCCCATCCGCTGACCAAACCGCAGATCATTGAAGATTAAAGTGTCATTTCGCTGCTCTGCTGTATAGTATCCTTGTGAAAATCGAAAAAGCAATTTTAAATATTCTTGCTCGCGGGAAGTTGATAGCAAAAAGTCGTTGCGAGGAAAATAATGAAATTCGATGGAATCTTTCCGGTCGAATACGGATCGATGACCAACTTGATATCCATTTTGATCTTCGGCAATGATAAACCAAAGCCAGGTATTCAATGGAGTTGGTGTTGTAAAATAACGCCGGTAGGATACATGTTGCTTGTTTAAAATTCGATTTGTATCGCGGTCAATACTGTACTTGTTTGTGAAAGCGTAAACTAAGTAAACAGAACTCAATGCCAATCCGACAACTGCCCACCTTGCCCTGAATTTGTTGTTGCGCCTAAGGATAAGAAGGACAATAAACACAATCAGAAGCCATGTCGTATAAAATGGATCGGCGACATAAAGGGTATTAAATGAAAATCTCCTATGAGAAAATGGTTCAAGCCAGCCG
>Ga0207112_1208_pt1 | contig 12455 bp, 13 predicted proteins | sample Alteio_BWMinHeat_72_FD_153549 | JGI IMG/M metagenome (GOLD analysis project Ga0207112, IMG submission 153549) | Enriched cells from forest soil in Barre Woods Harvard Forest LTER site, Petersham, Massachusetts, United States -... | ecosystem: Environmental > Terrestrial > Soil > Temperate forest >...
TACAACTTTTTCAAATACAAAAGAGCGGAAGGGATATAAGTCTGAAAAGAGTGCAGTTATGACGCTAAGAGAGTTTGACATTTGGTTCGCCACGTTTGTAGTCAACGTATATCACCAGAGGCTACACAGCGGCATTGGTATGTCACCTTTCAATAAATTTGAACAAGGGGTTATTGGTTTTAATGGAGTTAATGGCACAGGTCTTCAGCCGAAGATCATGGACGAAAATAAAATAAAGCTCGACTTCATGCCATTCACAGAAAGAACTGTTCAGGACTACGGAGTGCAGATGGAAAAAATACATTACTATTCCGATGTACTCAAACCTTGGGTGAATAAAACAGATCTCACCACAGGCAAGGCAAAACTCAAGAGGAAATTTATTTTCAAATACGACCCTCGAGACTTAAGCTGTGTGTACTTCTTTGATCCAGAATTGAAAGATTATTTCCAAATACCTTATAGGGACTTATCCAAACCACCTATTAGTGTCTGGGAGTTTCGCGCTGTAAAGAAGAAGCTCACTGAAGAGGGGATCAAAAATATAGATGAAGACAAAATCTTTTCAGCTTTCGAAAAGATGAAACAGATAGAATTAGAGGCTGTTTCTAAAACAAAGCGCTCCAAGATTGCTAGAGCCAATGGGCGCAAAGCAAACACCGATAAAATCATTTTGACAAAACACAAAAAGGAAGCCGCTGCTGAAAATTATGAAAGCATTGACCTTGCAAGCATTACTCCATTTGAATAGCGAATAATAGATGATATGAAGCACCTCAAAGAAGATATTCAGACAATTGCGTTGCAGGATGATGAATCGCGAATCCAGTACATACGCTCCAATTTTTGGATACCCTACACACGTGCGAATCAAGTCCTGAAAAAATTTGATGACCTCCTGAATCATCCGCGCGTTCATCGGATGCCGAACTTGCTTTTGGTCGGAGACACCAACAACGGTAAAACATCCCTGCTTAATAAGTTTGATGAAAAATTCAAACCTTTCATCTCTCCTGAACACGGCACCCAACTCGATGTGCTTATGATCCAAGCTCCGCCTGATCCTGATGAGCGTAGGCTTTACAATGTGATCTTGGATAAACTGATGGCTCCATATAGAATAAATGATCGAGTTGATAAGAAACATTTCCAGGTGATGGAGCTATTCGGTTCATTGAATCTCAAAATATTCATCATCGATGAAATACATAATATCCTCCATGGTAGCTACAATAAACAAAGAGGTTTCCTTACCGTTCTTAAATACTTGGCTAATGAACTTAAGATCGGAATCATTGCTGCAGGCACAAAAGATGCTGTGCGTGTAATCAACACGGATCCACAATTAGCCAACCGCTTTGAGCCAGTCATTCTTCACAAGTGGAAAATGAATGAGGACTACCTTAGGTTTTTGATGTCGTTTGAACGCTTGTTACCTCTGAAGGAAAAATCAAAGTTGATTGAAAAGGAGTTGAGCCATAAAATACTTGCCATCAGTGAAGGCACGATCGGTGAGATCTCAAAGGTGATCAAGGAGGCAGCAATTCTTGCCATCGAAAATGGCTACGAGAGTATACAGCCAGAAATGCTAGAATCTATTCCCTATATGTCTCCATCGAGGAGAAAAAGAGAGCTTGAGAGTATGTAATTGGCAACGCATCTTAAAATATTTCCAGCCACTGTTATGCCATTTGAGAGCGAGCTTCTGTCCAGTTGGCTCTACAGACTAGCCAGGGTGAACGTTTCCAAAGTTCATACCTTCTGTCGCAAATATTTCCCCGACCAACCAGTATGGAACCGCGACATCGACAAGCTAGCTCCAACAAGACTACTGAAACAACTTTCTAAAAAATCTGGTGTTCCATTTAAAACCGTTTTTGCAACATCACTAAGATCATTTGAAGGAAAGCTCTTTGAAAAGCTCAACAGCCACGGCAACTCAAAATGGATAATGCCTCTCGGGATTTACCACAGGGTGAGGCGAAAGTTTGGATTGCAATTCTGTCCTTCATGCCTGAGTAGAGATGGGGTTCATCCATATTTTAGAAAGTACTGGAGACTGTCCCTGTACGTGGTTTGTCCACGGTGCGGAGTATTTCTCTACGATCGATGTCCTAATTGTGGTAAGCCCATTGCATTTCATAGAAACGAGCAGGGAGTTAAGAACACGTTGATATCAATTCCAATCTGCTACTGCAGCTCGTGCAAAACAGATTTGCGTAAAGTAACTTCTGTTAAGTGCTCCAACAAATTAAAGCAGATTCAACGTAGACTGCACGATTACATTCTTCGAGGTAGCACTTCATCAATTCCTTATTCACATACATACTTTGATGTTTTGTATCAAGTGATAACACTCATGAACAGCAAGAGCAAGAAACTGACTTCGTTTCAGGAAGAGATTTCCTACGATCTTGGGTTTGATCGAGTCAAGAGAACAGTTAGGAGTGATTTTGATTCACTCAGTATCGAACATCGAATAAACCTGATCATTTCTTCAATTTGGGTTCTTGACAAATGGCCAAAGCGATTCCTGAAAATATGCTTAAGAAGCAATATGACCAGTTCTTCCATCTTACGTGACTTTGAAAATGCTCCCTACTGGTTTTATAAAATTGTTATGGATAACCGCTATTTCGCAAACCCCTTGAACATTCCTTCTGGAAGGATTTACGTCAATGACAGAATTATTTAAAAAGACGCTGTTGTCATCCTAAAACAGCCCACAATTAGACAAAGTCAAAATAAGAGGCGGGCCTTATCAAACATTTTTATTCCGCCTGAAGTGTCTATCTCTCGCGAAAAATCATTTGAATTCTTGACACCATTTTGACAAATATCCACATTGGATTGCAACAAAGGACTAGAGATGTTAAGTCCTGGTATCGGATAACTCGGGATAGGAATTTCCATTTTAAGGGTTGGAAACTCGGTCTTAGAAACAAGATTTAATTTTAATTGATTCATTTTGAGGGTATCAAAGTTAAAACATTATCAATATAAACCAATCAATTATTCCATCCAATTTCCACAATTTTCTGTTCAATTTGTGTCTTTAGCGATGAAATATCGATCTCGCCAGTGATGCCATTCTTAAGGTCTGACAAACTGTTAATAATGCCTGTAAACTGCTGCGGCATGCCTTGTAAAACTGGGACACCAGCATTTTGCTGGATCATTGGGGCTAGTTGCCCATAAACGGCTCTAACATTAGCCTCGATTTGAGCAATCTGTGCCTTAACTATTATTGCATTATTAGATAATTGATTCCTATTAACTAGCACTTGTAACCTATAATTTGGATCCGCGAGAGTTGTCTTTATGAGGTTTTGTTTAAAGACATATTTAGATGATAACTCTGTACTTTCCATATATGTTGTTATGGTCTCTAATAATTTCTCATCGGAGTTACCCATAAACACGTTCGCATCAAATATTTTATTCAACAACATTTCTTGTTCATAGTCCTTGAATAAATCTAAGAATAATGTCTCCTCATCATCGGAAGCGTCCTTCATATTCTTCATCCCCATTGACTCAGCCTCTTTTTTGAATATTGAGTGATAGTGGGAATGCTGTTTTTCAGTTAAGCCGTTAACAATTGAGTCTATTGACGAATCTTCTTTGTTCATGTGAAGATGAAGCAATTTCATAGCCAGCTCTCGAATTTGTGTATGCGATCTTTTTACATTCCCCAAGGCCAATGGGTGAATTTTGTCTACAAGTAACTTAAACACTTCAGTTATATACCCCTCCGAAGAGATATTAAATTCCTTCTCTCTTGCTAAAGCTAAAAACGATGTTACATCTTCGACGCTAATTCCTTGCGGCTGGTTGTTTTCCTTTGGGTTAAATCCATTGGCCACTGTCGGATCGACAGGGCTAATGGACGCAAGTCGTGTCATAACAATGTTATCGGATCCAAGGGCAATTAGAGTAGCTGCGCTGTGGGCCCTAATCGGAATTAAAATATTGAACTCTTTGAAGTGATTCCGTACCACATTCACAAGCGGCCACGCGGTATTAATATCTCCACCACTGCTATGCACGTACAAGTCAAGAGCATCGACATCCTTAAATTTTGTTTTAAGCAGCTTCAAATGCTTAATAATCTGAGGCACTTGATCTGGTGATATTTGTCCAATTATTCCTGCAATTGGTAAAGTGGAAAGCCGATCGGATGTAACTAGAGTTACTACCTTAGATTTTCGCTTCGTCTCAATTTGTTCTATTATTTTTTTTCTCTCCTGGAATGCCATAATTGAGGAATTATATACATGCCTAATCTACGAATTTTCCTAGGACCTCTCTAAAGGTAGTCATCATTGTCGATTAAGAATATTGGGCATGAGAGTTTATCCCAAGGTTATTCTTAAAACTATCCCACTGCGCCCGCAGCACCCTTCCGCCTCCGAACTAACTCTTCCGCCTGACCAGTGCAATACCAGTGAACTGATAACTTGACGATGCGCAATATGAAGTTGATAGATTCTAAATCCATTTTTGCTATATTTCGTTCTAAAAGCATGAGTAGACTGCCAAAAGCCCCATTAATAGAAGTTATTTTTGAGCTTAGGTGGAATTCACTGGATCAAAATGATCACTACTTTCAGGGTGATTTGTATCCTCTGATCAAGGATAAATACCCGCATAGAGAATCCGTGGTACTTCCTGGGATGCCAGCCGGATCATTTGTTTTTGGAGGCCCAACCCATAGATTTAGAGCCGAACCAAATGGCTATCCCCTGATTCAAGCTGGTCCTGGGGTACTGACTGTAAATACGATAGATTCCAAATACTCTTGGACGGAATATGAGGGTTGGATAATCGAAGTTTTGAAGAAACTGAATCAGATTTATACTTTCAACAATAACCACAACGTGCGATTGACTTTACAATACATTGATTTGATTAAGTTTGATTTCACTAAGGACGATGTTATTAGTTTCCTAAAAGACAATCTCCATGTCACCGTTAGTCAGCAGTTTTATCCGACAAAATCAGCTGCTAAGAATGTTGGCTTAGCGCTGCTTTACGAAAATGAGTTAGGCTCATTGAACATTGGTATAAGCCGAGGTCAAAATAATCTAAGGGAAGATGGGATAGCTATTCAAACTAATTTAACTAGTGGGATTATTGTTCCAGAAATTGGCGTTGTTAGCGATTGGCTCAGAAAAGCACATAAACTCACAAGTGACTTATTTAAGGAGATGACTAAGGGGAAACTTCAAAATGATTTTGCTGGTTAATTAATTTATATGGAAAACATACCTGAGTTGGTTGGCATTCAAACAAGGCTTAAAAGTACAACGGCATCATGGCAAGACGCCTTAATTATTTCCACCAGCCTATTTATCTATGGAACCGATGCGGATTTTAGCCACAAGTTAACAAAAGGGTATGTGGCAACACCATCACATCAAATTTTTCCATTTGGTTCACCTAAAGGTTCGATTTACAATTTTAATCCAGGGAACGACCATTACCACCCCTCTTCAACCGTTCTAGAAGTAAAAGAAAACAATTTCAGTTTTGCTACGGCAACGTTTGATCTTTTTGAAGAGGACTTGACAGAGGATGACAATTTTATTGCTGTCCCTAAATTCGTAAAGGAATTCAAGATTCGCGTCTCGTCACTAAAAATTGACAAATCTCTCCCAAAGGTTTTTATTGACTAATGCCTTACCCATGGTATGAAATATTGGCTAATTCAAATGAAATTCGTCAGGGAGATCTTATTTTAGATTGTCCAACAATTATTCCCCCAAATAACTTCAATTATAATGATCCTGATGGCGCAATAATTCCTGACGTTGGCGAACTCGTTGTCAAAACTTTAAATGGGGTAGTTGTTAGCCAGTCTTGTGACTTGGAAAATGATAAACTAGAAAATGTTCTTGTTTGTCCTTATTACTCGTGGTCCGATTTCATCGGAATGCTGCCACAGGGTGAACAAACTGAGAACGGAAAAAAAAACAAGTGGAAACAAGTGACGAGGGGGCATTTGCCATCATATCACTTACTAAATAAGGCCGAGGATAAAGGGCTAAACGATTTTCTTGTCGTCGACTTCAAAAATGTTTTTGGAGTAAATTATCTTTTTCTGAAAACACTCGCTGCTGGCATTGAAATGCGACAAAGATTATTACCCCCATACAGGGAACATCTTTCGCAAGCTTTCGCTAGATTCTTTATGCGCGTCGGCCTACCTATTGATATTGAAATGAAGTGAACAAAGTATAGCTACATTTTCTCAGCTTCTTGTCTAGTTCAAACGAGATATTTATTTCTCGCTATACAGCATTGCAAGGAATCACAATGAAATCGTAATCCCTGTCCTTGCTAAAATGCTCCTTCTTAAATACGCGAACTGGCATTTGTAGAAGTCCAGGTGGAACAAAAAAATCTTTGGAACCCCGGTCCGTCCAATTTCCTAAAATGTCCAACGTGGACTGTGTTGAGTCAGTTATGGGTAGTGAAGCCGTCTTATTTCGATATTCATTGATGAACTTGACGAGCTTTCTATCTTTCCAAATCGATCCTGGCGAAAATAATCTTAGAGAACCAATATCTACTTTACTTTCGTAGAATCTTCCCGTATGAATAAAATCTGCCACCGGACTGTTAAGATTGATGTCATCTGGCAAGCGAACAAACTGAAGTTTGAAATCATAGGAACCTCGGTTGAAGCTTGCAATTGAGCCCCAACCCAACACTAGCCAGTAACCGTCTTCAGAAGGAGCTGCACTAAAAGGATGCGAACGAATATTAAACATGATTCGCAAATATCGATGTTAATTCGCATCTGTTGGTGTAATTGATACCTCCTCCCACGAGTGCCACATCGGATATGGTATGATGAGGCGAACGAAACGGGCGAGTAGTAATAAGGGTTCCATCGGCTCCAACTTTTCCGGCGACCGAATGAATTTTAGTTGTTTCGAGGGCTTCATTCAAAGTTAAGGGCGGAAGAATGGTTGGAAGTCGTTTTGCTAACATAGTTTTACCCGCACCAGGTGGCCCGATCAGAATCGCATTGTGGCCACCGGCTGCCGCAATTTCTAACGCACGTTTGATGTTCTCTTGCCCTTGCACATCTTTAAAATCAGTCTCATAACTATTAAGCTTACTTTGAAAAACCTGCCGTGTGTCAACAATAAGTGGTTCAATTTTTTTCTTCTCCTCTACAAAAGCAATAGCCTCTTCTAAATTTTCTACCCCAATGATTTCTAAACTATTCACAATGGCCGCTTCTTTTGCATTGGCCTTTGGTAAAATAAATCCTTTGAATTCTTCTTTGCGAGATTGAATCGCTATTGGTAATACTCCTTTGATTGGCCTTAATTCACCATTAAGAGAAAGTTCGCCCATAATCACATACTTTTCGAGCAGTTCAGTAGCGATCTGGCCTGAAGCGGAAAGAATACACAGGGCTATCGGTAAATCATATGCTGAACCTTCCTTTCTTATATCGGCTGGTGCTAGGTTCACTACCACTTTATTACGCGGCATGAAGTATCCTAAACTTTTTAAGGAGGACTCAACACGGTGCTCACTTTCTTTAACCGCTGGATCAGGCAAGCCGCTCATGTGAAAATGCTTTCCTTGGGTCACGTGCACTTCCACCGTGATTGTTCGCGCATCCACGCCGTGCACTGCGCTCCCGAATGTTTTTACTACCATCCAAATCAAAAATTAGCGCTCAAAATAATTCTACTTTAAGAACTTTAATCCATGATGGTTAATTTTTCATAGAAATAGTCCAATAAGAACAAGTCATAAAGCATAAGTCGGAGAGAGAAAAGGATTTGAGTCTGTCGAAAACTGGCCTAACTTGCACCAGGTAAAAAACAAAAATGCCCCTGACATTAAAAGCGAAGCTAGAGGAGAAGAAAGAGATGGACTCATTGCGAGAATTAAAATCAAGTTCTCAGCCAATCGACTTCTGTTCAAACGATTATCTCGGATTAGCACGTTCTCAAGAATTATTTTATGCTATTCAAAGGGGCGTAGAAAGACTAAAGCCTCCTTACAACGGATCAACTGGCTCCCGATTACTTTCAGGCAATAGCGAGTTAGCCGAATCACTGGAAGAAAAACTTGCCGGAATTTTTCATTCCCAAAAAACACTAGTCTTCAATTCAGGGTACACGGCTAATCTTGCAGTACTTTCCAGTTTACCACAACGTGGTGACACAATTATCTACGATGAGCTTGTACATGCAAGCATTCGTGACGGAGCTCGACTAAGTTTAGCTTCCCGGTTTAGCTTCCGTCACAACGATATGAATGACCTTGAAGAAAAAGTCAAACGGACAAAAGGTGCCGTCTTTGTTGCAGTAGAATCGATTTATTCCATGGATGGTGATGAATGCCTTCTCGAAGAGCTAGTTTTATTGTCAGAAAAATACGACTTCACTATCATTCTTGATGAAGCACACAGCACCGGGAGTTACGGAGAAAACGGAAGTGGGCTTGCCGTTCAAAAAAATTTAGCGTATAGAATTGCGGTTCGGATTTACACTTTTGGTAAAGCAATGGGCGTACATGGTGCATGTGTTGCCGGAGATAGTACCCTGATCAACTACTTAATCAATTTTGCTCGGCCATTTATTTACACAACAGCATTGTCCCCCCACAGCGTGATTTCCATTCGCTGTGCTTTCGATTTTTTAAAACAACAAATCGGTTTACAGGATGTCCTACAAAGTAAAATCAAATTGTTTTTACACTCATTTGAAAAAATGAAATGGGACTGTGTCAAAAGTAAAAGTGCCATACAAAATGTAATTATACCCGGCAATACGAATGTGAAGGAACTATCACACTTTTTACAACACCATCAATTTGATTGTCGTTCAATTCTTTCTCCCACAGTAAAAGAAGGCTCAGAAAGAATCCGAATATGCTTGCACACATTTAATACGGATCAGGAGATTTCAGAATTGAATCACGTGTTAAGTGAATTTCAGGTATGAACTATTTTATCACTGCCATCGGAACTGACTGTGGCAAAACATTTTTCTCTGCGATTTTGTGTGAAGCGCTGAAGGCTGATTATTGGAAGCCTGTTCAAGCCGGCTTGCCTCGCGATTCAGACACCGTAAAGAATTTACTTTCAAATTCAGATTCAAAAATACAACCTGAAACTTTTGTCTTGAAAACGCCAGCCTCTCCCCACGCTGCTGCTAAATCGGATGGAATAAGAATAGAACTAGAAAAATTTAAGATCCCCCAAACAAAAAATAATTTAGTTATTGAAGGTGCCGGTGGCTGCCTTGTACCTCTTAATGATTATGATTATGTTATCTCGTTGGCAAAAAAATTTGATTGCGAAGTGATCTTGGTTTCCAAACTCTATCTCGGCAGCATAAATCACACCTTGCTTTCCGCCGACTATTTAGCAAGTCAAAAATTTAAAGTGAAGGGAATTGTATTTAACGGATCACCCAATCCTGAGAGCGAAGAAATCATACTGAAGCATACTGGATACCCATGTTTATTTCGAATCGAACACGAGGTTGCAATCACAAATGAAATCGTAAGAAAATATGCTGAGCGATTAAAAATAAACTGGTAGAATGAGTCTTATCGCGAGCGACAAAAAAAACATATGGCATCCGTTCACCTCATTATCTGATGCACCAGATCCTTTAATAGTAGAATCTGCCAGCGGAATTTATCTGAACTTAAAAGACGGAAGAAAAATTATCGATGCCATTTCTTCGTGGTGGGTGAACATTCATGGACACAGCCACCCGGTAATTGCTCAAGCAATAGCTGAACAGGCTAAAAAATTAGAACATGTGATCTTTGCGGGGTTCACACATGAGCCTGCCATTCGCTTATCAGAGAATTTGTTAAGCATTTTTCCTAGAAATCAATCAAGAATTTTCTTCTCAGATAATGGCAGCACTGCAGTGGAAGTCGCCATTAAAATGGCGATTCAATATTGGTATAATCAGGGCATAAAAGATAAAACCAGAATCATTGCATTGGAAGGCGCTTACCATGGTGATACATTCGGCTCAATGTCCGTAGGAGAGCGGGGAGCGTTTACAAATGCATTTGCACCTTATCTTTTTAGTGTCGATTTTATTGATTTCCCGAGTGAAGAGAATGAAAAAAATGTGACAAGAGATTTTGAAATGAACCTTGCAACCAATCAAGTTGGGATTTTCATTTATGAGCCATTGGTTCAAGGGGCCGCGGGGATGCGAATGTATTCTCACGAAATACTGGAACGTCTAATTTCAATGGCGCAACAGCACAACGTGATTTGCATCGCTGATGAAGTGTTCACAGGGTTTGGCCGCACCGGGAAATTATTCGCAAGCGACCATTTAAATGTTAATCCGGATATTATCGCTGTTTCAAAAGGCATCACCGGTGGTTTCATGCCTTTGGGTGTAACAAGTTGTTCTGGGAAAGTGGTAAAGGCATTTCAATCTTCTGATTCGGGTAAGACTTTTTTTCATGGACACTCCTATACGGCAAATCCCCTCGCTTGCGCTGCTGCCAACGCAAGCTTCAGTTTATTGACAAAACCTGATTGTCAGGAAAATATTCAACGTATCAGCAAGAGTCACTTGGGGTTCATTCAAAAAAACAGAAATCACAAGTCGATTAAAAACATAAGAAGCCAGGGAACTATACTTGCCATAGAGTTAAATACAAAAGAAGGCTCTTCCTATTTCAACGACATTCGAACAAGAATCTATCATTATTTTCTGGAAAGAAACATCTTACTGCGACCGCTCGGTAACATTTTCTATGTACTGCCACCTTATATTATAACCGATGTTGAGTTAAAAATAATTTACAGCGCTATTAATGAATTTCTGGATTCCTTAATAGAATCCAATCGCCTGAATTAAATTTTTATCAATTATCTGATCGAAATTTTGAGGTCAGGCATAGATTCAAACTTCCTATCAGTCGAATTGATTCCTTTTTACATTGATGCTAATTCCCCATGTCATAGCTTTAATAAAAATTTGTAGCTATGAAAAAGTATGTGGCTGGGCTAATTGGGCTGATTTTTATTTTGATTGCAGAGCAGAATCTTTACGCGCAAAATGAAGGTGTGATTACGTATGAAATTACGGTAAACAATCACCGGAACATTTCGGCCGGTAATGAAGGGATGAAAGCAATGGTTCCTCAATACCGAACGTTTAAACAACAACTTTTTTTTAGTTCTGTTGGATCGTTGTACAAACCTTTGATTGAGGAGGAGGACGATGAACAGCAACGGCCTGGGAGAAGATTCAGAATGGGTGCCGTCAACTACACCGATCCGATAGCGAGTTTGGTGCTCACGCAGATGGACGCCTTTGGTAAAAAGTATTTAATCACTGACACACTTAAGCCAGCACCCTGGAAATTCGGTACCGAAACAAAAGTGATCCAGGGTTACGATTGCATGCAGGCTTATTACACTACGGCTGACGATAATAAACAAACCATCACGGCATGGTTTACTACCAAACTTCCTCCAATGCTCGGTCCTGAAAAGTACAATACGCTACCGGGTGCCGTTCTTGCCGTAGATGTCAATAATGCCGAGAGGGTAATCGTAGTTAAGAAAATAGAAATAAGACCACTCGCAAAGGATGAGTTGAAAGTTCCATCTGAAGGGCCAAAGGTTACCCAGGAAGAATTTAAAAAAATTATGCAAGAACAACGAAACCAGCGTGCATCAGGTGGAGGTCGGCCCAGGAATTGATTTCAAATCGGATGAAAGGACTGACATTTTGTTTCTTTGTTCTATTTACCAGTACAGTATTCGCTCAAAAGTTTGCCATTAAGGGTCAACTCACAGACTCAACCGGAACTCTGCCTGGCGCTACCATTTTGATTCTGTTGCAAAAGGATTCTTCGCTTGTGCAGTTTGGTGTTAGCAACGCTAACGGACTTTTTGAAATTAAAAATATCTCACAGGGTGATTATTTATTTAAAGTCACATTTGTTGCCCATGCCTAAGAATGAAAGTTGATTACCATTTTCAAAACGGTTTAAACCCGCTGAAGCCTGGTAACGCCCATTATTTGTCTGATTGGTGATGTCACTCCCGCCTCCAATCATGTCGTTACCGAAATATGCATGTCGTTTTTCTTCCTTCAAAGCAAGGTTAATTGTCTTTTGCCGTTGACCATCATCAATCCCAGAAAAAACTGTCTGGTCAGATTTTTTGTCGTACACCTGGACTTTTTCAACGGCATCGGCCGGGAGATTTCGAGTCGCCAACTTTGGGTCTTGTCCAAAAAACTCTTTCCCATCGACCATTACTTTTTGTACTTGTTCACCCTGTGCGGTGATGTTGCCATCGTTGTCTACTTCAATGCTCGGCATTTTCTTGAGTAAGTCCTCAACATTAGCATTTGTTTTTACCTTGAATGACGAAGCATTAAATTCAATCGTATCTCTTTTGACGGTGACGGGATCTTTCTCTC
>Ga0207112_1209_pt1 | contig 12439 bp, 10 predicted proteins | sample Alteio_BWMinHeat_72_FD_153549 | JGI IMG/M metagenome (GOLD analysis project Ga0207112, IMG submission 153549) | Enriched cells from forest soil in Barre Woods Harvard Forest LTER site, Petersham, Massachusetts, United States -... | ecosystem: Environmental > Terrestrial > Soil > Temperate forest >...
ATCATTGTATGGCAAAATTCTAAACCAACCATGTAGAAGAACAAAAAAAACTGGTGGCTGATCGTTCTTACAGTATTCGATTACCTCCCCTAAAGTCTTATCAGGGTCAGTACCAACTGTGCTATGTATTTCATCCATCCATAACCCGGTTGCCTCAAGATTGAACAGACGAAAAAGACTACCTATGAAAACCAGCACCAACAGTAGTTGGTATGATCTTATTCGAAAAGTAAAAATCTCATTCATTTCAGTACAAAGGAATATCAGATTTTATTGCAAATGAAAAGGAGCTAAGATTTTTTTTACTCGGATGGTACTATGAAAACCGATTTAATAAACGCATTTCTGTCCTCGCCGTTAGCCATAAGATCATTATCAAAATCCAATTTGATCGTGGCTTCTGATTCACCCGACTTAATCTCAAATTGAAAGTGGCTTTCACTAAGAGATTTATTCGTAATGAAATCACCGATATTTTTCTCATTAATCAAAACGTTGATGTGAGGATATACTCCAGCGGCTTTTGTCCCCATATGGATTATACTTAAACGATAACGGCCTGGTTTTAATTTAATAGCCCCACTGATAATTGAACTGTTCCATATAGGTATAACCCGCTCGTTTGAATGGTAGACTGCTGCAGGAAGATACCGAGTTACATCATTATTGTCAGGAGTCAAGGGCTTGCCCAGCTCGGTGAATGGAATAATTCTGATAAATCTGATATAAGCCCGTCTTTTCCCGTCAGCACCTGATAGCGGATTGATCAACTGAAGTTTTATCGGTGCTGTTTCAGTCGATTCAACGGTAAAAGTCAACCCTTGCTCACCCCCATTTTCACTACAAATTATATCACCTATTTTTCTGTCATTTATAGACAGAGAAACCCTCGGTGGTTCACCATTAACTCCTTTCCCACTTTGCTCAATAAGTAGTTGATACTTTCCTGGCTTTAAAAGTACTGGCTTGCTTTGCAATAAATCCACAAGCTCGATCTCAGGAGAAAATTGCCTTGATACATTTTTTCCTAAATCATAGGGACTCACGAAAATAGTCTTCCAGGAGCCCGTTTTTCTCACATACAATTCAGCCCACGATTGAAAAAATGTTTTGCTTTGAACAACTGTAAATGCTGAATCCACCTGTCGTTGAACCTCAGGCGTTAGATGACTTTCGTCTGGAAATGCTCCAAATAGCCAAAACCCATCTACGTGATATTTGCTGAACGGACTGTGCAAGACTGAATCGACCTTATCAAGCCCCCAAAAAACAGGTAAGTCATAACGATAGTGATGAAGATAATAACCATGTGGCCAGATCGTGCTCCCGCTTTCTATCAGAGGATATGCCCCACCAACCTGCTGCATAAATTGCGTGGCTTCCCTAAACTGTGTCTTTGTTGGTTCAGTAGAATAAAATTTCCTGGTGAACACCAAATTGACACTGGTTAAAACAACTATACCAACAAGAATGGAAATGCGTATATGATCACTCTTAATCAAAATCAACCCGTATGCAATGGCCATTACAAAAGCGGGTACTATCACGATAGTATACCTGGACTGCAACATTGGCACCACCCAAACAGATCGAATATAGGGAATGTAAAATGTACAAAACACAGTAAAGAAAATTACACAAAAGCTAAGGGATAGCGGATCATCTACGATACTTTTAGTCTCTGCATGCTGATGATTTGAATAAACTTGCAAACAGTAGAATAGAAGGATCAAAACCAAAACGGGCTCCAAAATTGTCGCGTTTCCAAAGTATTCGAAAAAGTAAGAAGTCGCAAAACTCTGCGGTATTGGCGGGATCCAAAACGATGTGATTTTTAGTTGCTTTAGGAATGAAGGCATCCAAGGCAAATAGCCAACAATTATTACTGCAGCGGCGGAGAAAAAATAACGATAATTAGCTTTGTCTACGCTGGATTTAGAGAACATCAAGGCAAAAACAAGAAAGCCATGACCCGCTACAATGAACAAACCAAAATAGTGCGTATACAATAACAGTAATGAAAAAAATCCATACAAACAGGCGGACTTATAACCAGGGTTCTTTAGCAATCTCACGAAAAACAAGTTGGCCAAAATGCTCGTACACAAGGCCAAGGCATAATCCCGACCCTCCTGCGAATAGTACAAGCTATAATAATTGAAGCAGAGCAGAATTGCCGCAACAATTCCTAGTTTCTTATTCAATATTTCCTTCCCAAGGTAATAAATGAAAAGGACTGAGATTGAACCGATCAACGCGTTCAATCCTTTTGCCACTCCCTCAGTGTACCCAAAAATTGAACAGGTTATTCTTTCCAAAATAAAGAATAAGGGTGGATGCGGATCGGCGATATCTAATAAATCGAACATCGAACCCCAGGAAATATGCGGATCCACCTCACTCATGGTTATCAGTTCATCAACCCACATACTTTGATTGGTAAGTCCCCAAAAGCGCAAGACAGCGGCCAAAATGAGTATCACTGAAATAATAATAGAAGTGGAGTCAGTTCGGAATGCCAGTTTTTTCATTTGACTATTTTTTGATAATTGAGTACAAGTCTTTTTGCGACTTATTATTCTGTTGATGGATCAGATTTAAAAGCAGGATACCAGTAACGAAAAAACCGATACAGAGTATGGCAATTGTAAACAGGCCAAGAAGTAATGTACTGGTCCAACCTAAAATGGCTGTATGGGCTATTAGCTTTTGGTATAATATGTCGGCAAACAGGACTAAAATTACAAAGACGATAACAACAAATATTTTTAAGAATAACATCAGCAAGTCCTCTCCAAACTCTACAAAAGATTTAAAGGAATGGATTAATAACCCCTGAAGGCCCATTTTTGATTCGCCCTGTATTCTCTTTCCTCTATCAAAGCGTACATATGTTTTTGATCCCTTTTGTTTTAATAAGTAGGCAGGGAAATGTATAAACGCGGTGAAGGTTATTCTTTCCAGTATGCCTTTGTTAATCATACAATAATTTCCATAGTTCATACTTTTTCCCGTGATGAAATAGAAGATCATCTTATAAACTTTATACATAAATCTAAAAGATAAGCTCTCACTCCTTCGCCCTCTTCTTACTTCCACCACATCAAAATTTTGATGTTGTATTATTTTAGGGAGAGCCCTCGGGTCGTCCTCCCCATCCGAGTCCATAACAATCACGAAATCGGCATCAATCTCATGCGCAAACAGCAGTCCTTGGTAAATCGCCGTTTGATGACCCATATTAAACTTGAGACGTAACTGGTGAAGTGTAAGGAGCGTTGAAGAAAAGTGGAAAGAAGAAATCAGATTAGAGGTGTCGTCCTGAGAACAGTCATCAACTACAATGATGGAGAATTGTTCGTCGGTTGCGACTAGATTTTTTTCGAGTGACTCTAAAAAAGAAACGATTGACTTTTCCTCATTGTAACATGGGGTAACAATTGCCAAGTGTCTCGACATAATTTCTCAGTTAGGATCGGTGGATAGCAAAGATCATTATTGTTCGTACAAATCCAAAAACAAGTCTACCGCGTGAAGATAGAAATGTTTGCTTTTTTTTTCATATTACATTGATTTCCAACAAGGACACTGGTAAACTAAAATTTGTTACATAAAAAATGAAATGGTCACGACCATATAAGATAGAATCTTTTATGAATTAAAATTGATATCACTGGTATATGCATAAAATCAAACAAGTGTTTTTATTGGTCACTTTACTGTTACTACAAGAATCTTGTTATGTTTATGATGATGTACCAGGGAACCGTACAATTATACTTCCTCAACCAATGCTAGATGTTTTGGGTAATGAAGTCGAATCGATTCAACTGGAAAGCGGAACCGCAGCAATTTTACGTTATAAGGAACCTGCTGTCGGAAACAGTGTATTGAATCTCAATGTCAATGCTCCTCCTCAAGGTCAGATACGGGCCGGCAAGAGCGTAAGGCTAGGTGGCTATTTTTACGGAGGCTGGACCAATGGGAATTATATGTCTTCAGATCAACTGGAATGGATTTCTAATAACTTAGACATTCTTTCCCTGAACCCAAACTACGTAATCCCTGGCAGTAATCTTAATGGAGGAGCAACACCAGATGACATCGCCAGATTGAAACTGAGAAATCCGCAGTTCAAATTTTATTGCATGCTTTTCGCCACAACTCTGCGTGAACCTCAGTTTGATCCAACCACTATGTCAGGCTGGGTGGTCAGGGACAAAAATGGAAAGGAAGCGATCGGTGTTAGGCGAGGGTATGACAACGATTTGAATCACCTCATGGATTTGGGCAATGAAGACTATGCGGCTTATTTCAGGGATTTCATAATCAGCCACACAAATCAATACCATGCAGATGGTGTCGTAACGGATGAGGTGATGTGGGAAGGCTACTGGGGGCTTGATATAAAAGACATGAGGGATTATTCCTCCGTGGAGCAAATTACACAAACCTGTTACGATTGGTTAGAAAGAATAAAAACCAATAACCCAAAGGAAGTAATACACCAGGCATTCTGGTCACAGGCACAGCAGTACACGAATGGCATCTGGGGAGAAGTCTCATTCTATTCATGGTTTCGCGACAATGCAGCATACCCAGTATTTTATGAAAAGATCAACTATAGCGAAATCGTTGATGCAATTCGATCGTATGGACACAGAGGCGAAACATACATTTGGGCCGCTTGGTATGATCAAAACGATCCTGCTGAACTTGAGTATGCGGTTGCAACATATCTGCTGGGAAAAAGTGGTGACTATGTTGTTTTTCAGCCTCAGCCTATTTACAATGGCGGATATGGAAACAATCTGGCTGGATATGATATAGGTACAAGTATAAGAGAGTATGAAACGAACAAGAATATTTTAGATGTAGAATTAGGGGACCCAATTGGAGATTATTATTATGAAAAGCACAATTTTAAGAATATCTGGGTCAGAAAATTTACCAATGGAATTGTTTATTGCAACCCTGCGCCAGACTAGCCATTCAGGGTTGAATTCTGGACTTTATGATTCTCGCAGGTATACCCGCAACAATCGAATTTTCTGGCAAAGACCTGGTTACAACGGCCCCCGCAGCAACGACACATCCCCTCGAGATTGAAACCCCGTCTAACAAAATTGCTCCACCTCCTATCCAGCAATTATCACCAATGGTGACACCTTTCCTGGATTCGCCTTGCTTTCGAATTAAAACATCGGGAAGTGAATAATTGTGGTTCTCCGAAAAAATCTTAACGTGTGGCCCCATAATCACATCGTCACCAATGGTGATCCCACCCTGACCTCCTAAATATGAATGAGCTCCTATGGCAGAGTTGTTTCCAACGCGAATACCTGTCCCTTTGTTCGCAATTACTCCAGTACACAACAGCACCGCATACTTGGCAATAGTTACGTTATCCCCAAGGACAATACCATTCTCCGACAGTGCGCTAATATGCACACCTTCTTCAAGAATAAGATTTTTACCCGCGCTGAACTGATAACCATGTTGAACCACAACTCTTGCGCCGCAAAAAACTACACCTGAAGACGATATTCGAAGCTTTATAAAGAAACCTCGCAGAACCTGAAAAAAACGATGCCAGAGGATCATGGACAATTGCCTTAATGAATAGCGTTTATCCAATTTGTAGGTACTATCCCCTTTTAGGCGCCCTATTACTTTTTCAATAACTCTTTTCAAATTATCAGTTCTTAACAATTCCGGTCATACTCTCAATGATAAGTTGGGCAGCATTGCCCCACGTAAATTTTTTCGCGCGCTCAATCCCACGGGCCTTACACGCCACTAGCAACTCCTCATTTAGCAACAAGTTATCGATAACCCTTGCAATTTCTTTAGGGTCATCTGGAGTAATATAGTTACCTGCATCACCACAAATTTCAGGCAAAGAAGTGGTGTTAGAAACTACTATCGGGACACCCGATGCCATAGCCTCAAGTGGCGGTAAACCAAAACTCTCGGCAAATGATGGGAAACAGAAAATTTTAGCCATTGAATAAATCATTCCTAACTCTTGATACACTGCACCGGTAAAATGGATTCTGTTTTGAATACCAAGACCCTTAATAATTTCTAAATGATTTGATTTCTTCCAGTCATCCGCTCCAACAATTACTAGCGGAATATCCTTATTCTTAAGATGGGGGATCGCCCGCAACAAATTATCGACATTCTTGCGAAGGTTTAATCTTCCAACATAAAGGAGAAACGAATCCGGCAGGCGAAATCTAATTCTTGTTTCATGAATCCTCTCCTTGGCATAGTTTTCTTTAGGTTGAAAGCTTGAATCGACTCCATGATAGGCAACAATAATCTTTTCATCCCGGTCGCTGTACTTAAATTTCAGAAGTCTTCTTTTCTCCTCGTCAGAAACGGTAATGATAAGATGTGACCGCCTGGTCAGGAATTTTAATGGCGCAAAATAAAGTCGCTCATAGATGGTATAATACTCTGGATTGGAAAGAAATAATATGTCATGGACATACGCGACTCTTTTTGCTTGATCAAATGGAGAAACGAAATTCTGGTACAATAACACATCCAACTTATGCCTAAATGAAAAATAGGGAAGTACAAATACATTGGACACTAAATTATTCCCTGCCCAAACATAGCAGAGCTTCACATTTTTTTTCTCTGTCTGCGGAAAATTCTTTTGCTTGTGCTTTCGATCTAAAAATATATAATACTCGTTTTTATCATCTACATCCAGCAACGCGTCTGTAAGACTTCTCACGACTCTTTTGCCACTGGGTGGGCCGTCAAAATACCACTTTGCATCAATCCCAATTTTCATCAAAGAATCAATTTACGATTTGTGTAAATACTATTCGTGTACCTTAAGATGCTCCGGGCGCTCATTGATAAGGCTGCTTTGGCACATTGACAAATACGCCAGGTTGATGCCCCAATAAATGTAGGGAAAAGATATCCATAGAGTTGATGAAAATTGTGACGTTATTAAGAGAATTATATTTCCTGCGAGGAATCCAATGATTACTGATTTCGGTTCTCCAGCCTCCAGGCGCTTAAAAATGTTATAGTTTTTTCTGATGATTGAAATATAAATGGCTATAACTACTAGCAGGCCCAGAATTCCCGTATCATGTAAAGACTGGATAAACACTCCGTTAAGCCAGCCTGCTGAACCCATTCTCTCTTGGTATATCTTCCTATAAACGTTGTAGAATTGAGTATCAGCCGATAACGTGCCGTTTCCAAAAATAGGTCTATGAAAAAAGCCTTCCATTCCCATTAAATATCCCTGAACTCTCCCTAACCCACTTCCCTTTTCAAAATCAAAAACAGAGGTAACTCTACTTGAAATTGCAGTTTTAATGCTGCTGCTCTCTGGCAAAAAAAAATACACCACTAATGCAAGGAAGACTGAAATAACACCAAGGTTAAAGACCGACATTAGCTGCCTGACTCTATTTGACAAAACAAGCATTACCATCAAAGCGATTAACAAAGCCACATACACCGACCGCGTATACGAGAATATTATTGAAGCGGATAATATCGCAATCACCAGCGATTGCTTACTTGTTCTTTTCCAAAATAGATACTTTGATAGCGTAAGACAAAAAATCACCGCCGTAATAATGGCAAACAAATTGGGCTCTATGGAAAACGATTTTATGGATGGAATTGGGCTCCGTAAGTCATCAACCCCTGATTGAGCAAGATGTCCATAAGAAATCCCAAAATTTTCACCTCCGGTCGCAAATGCAACAACCATGCAAACAAGTCCAACAAGTCCGCTGAAGGTATTATAATTGATAAGTCGCCTTACAATTCCACTCTTGTCATCGACAAACCTCATGGCCCATCGTGTGGTTACATAGATAAGTACATAAGAAAGAATTATTGCACACCCCTTCAACGATTCAGTTTTATTGGGTGAGAAAAATAGAGATGAGAATAAATTGCTGACAAAATAGAAATAAATCAACAAGGAGACATTATCCTGATATAAAACTGGGAACCTCTTGCTGTTCACCAAACTGAAAACCGTAAGAGCAAAAAAAAGGACTATGCTTACAATTTGTGAAAAATTTAAATTATAAGACAACCAACTGATGCCGATCCCCGATGTAAAGGCAGTCAACACTAGAACAATCAAAAGGATCCGAAGCGTTTTATCTTTCATTGTCCACTTTTACTTCAATGACTTACTGGATTCAAACTTCACGTAGTAACCTGGGTTCTGTCTTGTGACAGTCACCCTTTTTGTCAGGTCCGCACTTCTAAATATTGAATAGGACAATGAAGAACTCTCTATATATGATTTGCTTAAAATGCGTTCAATGAAAAAGAAAATAAAAAAAATCGGGCGCGCCACTCTATACCACACAGGAAGTGTATTTAAAAACTTCTTCTTTTCAACCGATGAAATTGGATTCAGACTTAAGTTATCCCCTGAATACGTGAAGGTTGCAAAATACTTTTTAACATGCTCCCCTTTAAAACCTTTCTTGATTACATGATAGAGGAAAATAACATCGGCAATAGATCGGTATGATTCATCAAATCTGCATTCCCTAAAAATCTTTCTTCTGTAGAATAAGGTGCAAGTATTTGTATACAAATAATTACTGAAAAAATAAGGCCATTTGGGTTGAAAGGATTTTCTATATGCAACAAACTCACCCGATGGATCAACAACCAGAAAATCAGCGGCAATAAAATCAACGTCCGGATGCTCAACAAAAAAATCAATTGCAAATTGCAACACCCCTGGCAAATACTGTTCATCGCAGTTTAAATGGCCGATTATCTCTCCAGTTGATTTTTCAATGGCTTTATTTAATGCGTTGTACATTCCATGGTCGCGTTCCGAAACCCATTCTATTTTTTGCTTTGAGAGCCAATCCACTGTTCCATCTGTTGACCCTCCGTCCATAACGATGTGCTCAAAAGAAACGCCTTGATCGAGCACCGACGCATGACATAGCCTTAAGTACTCGATCATGTTAAAACTAGGAGTAACGATTGAAATTGCAGGATTCACAGCTTTCAATTCCTTAACATTCACAAACTATTTGTATGAGTTAACACTGAACTCCTTACTGTTAGATGGGATGAAGAAAAGATCCATCTGCCAAAACGATGCATCATGTTGCCGCAACATCACATCGACCATTTCGATTGTTGAAAAACCCAGTTTTTCCATGTACACGCACAACTCATAATATTTTAAGCTATCTTTCAAAAGTCGGTAGTTATAGGCCTCGATGATAACGAGGCTAGCATGCTTAATGGTTTCTTTAGCACCTTCAAGAATTGGAACCTCAAAGCCATGTGTATCCAACTTAATTAAGTAAGGCGATGCCAATTCGCGCGTCTTCACTTCATGATCGATACTCGTCATCAATACTTCAATGCCACCGTCAATAGGTTCACTAAATGCCGTTCCTCCAAATAGACTATCATTATTAAAGTAGACCTTACCCTCGCCGCGGCCCGCAGCAGCAATCACGTACTCAAAATTAGGATGCACTTCCACAACAGATCTCAATGAATTCTCATGTTCCTTCTGAGCTTCAACTAAAAGATATTGGGCTCCCGGAAACAAGCTTAAACAGTCAAGCGACCAGCGTCCGTCTGAGGCACCGATATCAATGACAGTGTTGACTTTGATTCCTCTTTCCCGACATCTGGACAGAGCGTCAGCAGTTGTTAAGGCACATTGAAAACTCCGGCCTTTATCATTCACGATTTGGGGAAGCTTTTTCAGTTCGTAACCCAATTCTTTCAGTTTAATTTTAATAAATTTCTTCATTCAAAAAAAATAAAGTTCTTTTACTTCCAGACATTTTTTATGATATCGTATTTTAAAAAATAATTTCTATTGAGGGCCCTCTTAAGTCCTGTTGGCAACAACCAAAGAAAATACTCCAACCCTCCCAAAATCTTGAAAAAAAAATTTGATGCTATTATTCTTTGCATTTCATTAACATAGGGCTCAAGATTTCCGGATAATTGCCCATAATGTGTTTTAAATCCTCCTAAATAAGATTGAACTATATACAGGCGATGGTGCTTTGCAAAAGAAAACCATAGAAAGTAATCGCCGGCAATTTTGAATTTTCGAAGTTCCTCGAGATCGATCAACTTATTTAGGTCCGCCCGCCAGAAGGTTGACTCTTGCTGTATAAAGGGCAAAACAGTACCATAAATGCCAGCTCTTATAAAAGAACTCCGATATTTAAAAGGAACAAAGAAAGATATCACCTGCGATTTCTCGTTATAATAAGTATTAATCCCTGTCAACCAGCTTATATCATTGTTTTCCATTACATCAAGTACAACGTCAAATGCAGTCTTAGAGTAATAGTCTCCCGCATTGAGATAACAACAGACTTCACCCGAAACTTTACTGATTCCCTTAGCAAGTGCGTCATACATGCCAGCATCAATTTCGGATACAACGATCAATTTATGTAGTTTCTCATACTTCCGTATAATTTCAAGAGTATTGTCTGAAGATCCTCCATCACATAAAATGTACTCGAGTTCAACTCTTTTACTGAGCACTGCACTCTGATTGATAATGGACTGAATAGTTTCTTCAATATAATTCTCAGAATTGAAACAAGGCGTTATTACACTAAATTTATTTGCGCGCTTCATCAGGAGATTTGTAGCTGGACATCTCTTCCACTATTATTTTGTCAAGTATTTCTCTAAAATCAATGTCATACGACCAGTCAAGAAGCTCTTTTGCCGATGAGTTATCTCCATAAATATTCGCTATTTCAACTGGTCTGTATAATTCATGGTCAATCCGCAATTTTGACTCGTCAATACCCAATTTTTTGAAAATGTGAATCACAATACTACGAAGCGATATGGATTCTCCAGAGCAAATTATGAGGTCATGCGGCCTGTCCAACTGAAGCATCCGCCACATTGCCTCAACATATAGCGGCGCATAGCCAAAATCCCGTTTTACATCCAGATTTCCAACATTGAGAAAATCGCGGTGTCCAAAATGAATTTGCATACTTTCTGAAATAACCTTTTTTACAAAGAAACTCTTAGGTCGTAAAAATGATTCATGATTAAAGAGGATTCCATTACTTGCAAAGATGTCATACGATTCCCTGAAATTAATAACAGACCAATAGCCACTGGCCTTCGAGGTAGCATAAGGACTAAGCGGGCTCATCGGAGTAGAAAGCGTAATCGGCAGCGTTTGAACCTTCCCAAACATTTCAGAACTTGACGCTTGATAAAACCTAATCGGTTTATTTACCAGTCGGATTGCTTCCAACAAATTCAATACTGATGTTATGTTATACTGAATGGTAGATGTTGGATGTGAGAAAGACAGACCCACTGAGCTTTGCGCTGCGAGATTGTAAAGCTCATCAGGAGAAATTTTTTCGATAAGCCCAATGACAAATGCTAAATCGCATAGATCACATTCTTCCAACGTAACTTTATCAAGAATACCTAGATAATTTAAGTTAAATAAATTTGAAGAGTGGTGACTCCGTATGATCCCAATTACCCGATACCCCTTTTCAACTAATAGTTTTGCTAAATAGGATCCATCTTGACCAGTAATTCCAGTTATCATGGCTGTCTTCATAGAATACTTTTGTAGATATCGTATGTTTCCTTGGCCGACCTCTCCCAAGAAAAATTTGTAAGCCGCTCCTTGCCTTTCGTTATAATGGATTCCCTTAATTGATCATCGTTGAGAATCAAACTCACCGAATGTTGCATTGATTCTTTATTAGAGGGGTCAAAATAAATTGCAGCATCACCCGCAACTTCAGGGAGAGAACTCACATTACTACATACAACGGGGCAGTTGCAACTCATCGCTTCTAATAGCGGGATTCCAAAGCCCTCGTATAAGGACGGGTATAGCAATGCTATAGCCCCTGAATACAGCCTTCTAAGGCTTTCATTTGACCCATCAAAATGTCTTAGCCTTGTGCTAATCTTTAATTTACTAAAGAATCCCAACTCCTCCTTTGAAAATGGCAGTCCTCCTGCGCAATAAAGACTTATATCTTTATGCTTATTCAAAATCGGAGTTATTGCCTCGGCAAGGGCATTGAAATTCTTATAACTATCTCGGTTGCCAACGTATAAAAAATATGGAACACTCCTATTAGATGATTCAATTGAATTCTCATTTCCATCAAACGAACTTCCCAAATGCACTACACCGATTCGCCCTTCCGGAATACCGTAATATTCCATTAAATCCGCTTTAGTATTATTTGAAATCGCAATTATTTTTGAAGCCCCGCTTAATGATTTCTTTTTCCATGTCAAGGTTTTAAGGTCTCTTTGTTTATATTTCTCATGAATAAGGTCATAACAGGTTATTACTACAGGCTTTCTTGTTTTGTAGTCAACATAATACGGATCATAGTAAGTTGGATGAAAAATATCAAACTCT
>Ga0207112_1210_pt1 | contig 12364 bp, 11 predicted proteins | sample Alteio_BWMinHeat_72_FD_153549 | JGI IMG/M metagenome (GOLD analysis project Ga0207112, IMG submission 153549) | Enriched cells from forest soil in Barre Woods Harvard Forest LTER site, Petersham, Massachusetts, United States -... | ecosystem: Environmental > Terrestrial > Soil > Temperate forest >...
TTCTTCAACATGCCGATTTCGCAATTGAAGTCTATTCGACAGGAGAGTTTTGTATCAAGAATTTAAACCACAACCCCGATGTTATTATATTGGACTATCATCTTGACGGAATTGATAAATCGGCCATGAACGGATTAGAAACATTAGACAAAATAAAAGCAATCAACCCCGATATCCCGGTCATCATGCTCTCCTCTCAGGATAAAATCGATGTGGCCATCAACTGCATGCACCACCGGGCCATTGACTATGTGGTAAAAAGCGAAACTGCCTTCTTGCGCTTGCGAAAAATCATCACCTCCATTTTTAGTTACAAAAAAATGGAAAAGGAATTGAACTGGTACATGGATAGAGCATAACATGCTGCACCCTCACCTACCATTCATCGACTTGTAACGTGAATCCTATAACTCTTCGCTAGGGTTATATAATACTCACCGGGTCAAAGCCACCCATCTTTACAACGTGAAAATTATTCACAACTGTGTCGCCAGTAGCGAAGTTCAACAACCAAAAAATGTTACGAAAAAATATTTTCTCAGCTTTTGCTATAGCATCAGCTGCGTTATTAGCAGGGTGCGCTAATCAAAACCTCGGCCCGTCACCCAATGGAGGTCTGAAAACAGCCAGTCTTTCCAGCGCTGATCTCCGGCTTGCAAAGACTTTGCAACTTTCTGTGCCTGTAGGAACAACCTCTTTCGCTGTCTTGGCCGCAACAACTGTCACGAGTGATGGGTTGTCTGTGATCACAGGAGATTTAGGGGTGAGCCCGGGTACGGCCATTACTGGTTTTCAACCAATACCAATCAACTCCATCGCAGGTCCCGGAACCGTGACTGGCGGACTGGGAATGGTGACTGGAACTATTTATGCAGGCGGTCCTGTGGCAGCTCAAGCACACAATGATGCTGTCATTACGTACAATTACCTGGTAGCCCAAGTTGCTGATACCACCTACGCCGGTGTTACGCAGTTAAATGGCATGACGTTCACACCAGGCGTCTACAAATTTGCGCCTTCTGCCAATTTACAAGTGAATGGTACAGTGTATCTAGATTTTCAAGGAAACAATGATGCATTGTTTATTTTTCAACTAGGAACTACATTGGTGACCATGACTGGTTCCAATGTAATTGCATTGAATAACAACAATCAGACTTGCAGTGGCTCTAACGTGTTTTGGGCAGTTGGTTCATCGGCTACGATCGATGGCACTCAATTCATCGGATCGGTAATTGCAAATACCACTATTACCATGACTTCCGGTTCAAGTGTTGAAGGAAGAATCTGGGCATTGAATGGTGCAGTGACGATGATCGAAAATACAATATCGGCCTGTGGAAGTTCAACAGGTGGCGGTACACCTCCTCCTCCAATTTGCGGAAGTTTTGTAACTGGCGGTGGCTGGATAAATGACAAAGCTACTTTTGGAGTATCAGGTGGTATCAAGGATGAACAGTTCTGGGGTAACCTTTCATACAATGACCACAAGAATGGTGTTAAAGTGAAGAGCACAAGCGTTACGGCTTATATCGTAATCGACGCGATCACCCGTCAGATAGAGGGCGTTGCTAAAGTCAATGATCAAGGCTCATTTACCTATAAGGTAGTAGTAGTCGACAATGGCGAACCTGGAAGAAATGACAGCTTCAGTATTGAATTATCAAATGGCTACAATGCTTCGGGCACATGCCAAGGAGGTAACATTCAGATCCATAAGAAATGTGATGGTTCAAATGATAAGGATGATGACGATAAAGATCATCACAGAGATGACCATAAAGACAAGAAAGATGATGATCGTGGTAAAGGCCATTGATCTGATATAGTAAGTAATTTTCATAAAGGCGATACCGAATGGTGTCGCCTTTTTCTATTAAAGCACTATTCATTAACACGTTAATTATACAAGACTCTTCGTAAGGAGTGTAATCATTTCGTAAGGTTTCAGGCTGACCTTTGCTTGTTGAAAATGATCTGTGTGTAGAGGTGCGCAATGGTGCGGCTTGAAAATTATTCACAATCGCCCGTTAATCGGGAGTTTTAAAACAAACAAAATGAAAACAATAAAATTAGTATCAACCCTGGCTATTGCATCAGCTATTTTACTTGCAGCATGCCATAAAAGTGATCCTGCACCCGCAACAACCAATCCGGTAGTAATTCCAGTTCAAGCGGCTAACCCGGCTCTTGTATCAATGGGAAGTTCTTCCACCATTGCTATTCTTGCAGGTTCAGGGATCACCAGTACGGGCGCAACAAATATTACCGGAGACATGGCATTGAGCCCAGGTACTTCAGTGGGTGGCTTTCCTCCCGGCATATTGACTGGAACACAACACGTAAATGATAACATCGCCACACAAGCTAAACTTGATTTGACAGCAGCATACAATGACGCAGCAGGAAGAACTGCAACCGACATAGTTACCCTGTCTGGAAATATTGGCGGGCTTACACTTACCCCCGGTCTTTACAAATCAACTTCCACCTTAGCAATATCGTCTGGTGATCTAACTTTTGATGCAAAAGGCAACGCTGATGCGGTATTCATCATTCAGATTGCCTCAGCACTTACCACAACCTCTGGTCGCAAAGTGATCTTGAGTGGGGGTGCATTGGCATCACACATCTTTTGGCAAGTAGGAAGCTCTGCCACTTTTGGAACTACTTCAGTTTTCAAAGGAACGGTCTTGGCAATGCAGTCCATCACCTTCGATACTGGTGCTTCCCTTAACGGTCGCGCACTGGCAAGGTCAGGTGCAGTTGTTATGGCTGGCAATACAATAGTTCAAGAGTAAAATAATTAACTTTCATCAGAGCTTTGCCAATAATAAGGGCAAAGCTCTTTTTTATGTCTTCAAATCAACACTTTATTCAGTGAATTCTGTAAATCTTTTCCAACCGCATGCAATGCTTACTGATCAAATGTCTGCAACATTGCAGCGATAAGGTTTATAACGCATAAAAAATGAAAGCTCTAATAAAGACATCTCAAATCCAGGCTGGTTTTCTGAAAATAAACAGACAGCGGGTTATTTATTACCAGAAAGCCTCAGAAAAAATACGTGGGTTGAATTTGAAAACTTTTTTTAGTAACAAGCTCGTTGAAGGGCGGAAATACGAGTCAACACAAATCCGCGAAATAACAAATCCAAACACGGATGCCGCCAGCAACGCAACAGCGAGTAAGTTCTACCGCTTCCGCTTGAAAGTGAAAACAATAATCTTTAATGCTTACGATCTGGATAAGTAGTAATACGTTTAGAATTGTGATTATTGACGGCATCAAAAAGGTTTCATACTCATCATAATTTTTATTGCATTTGAAAAACGCCACGTACAATTTAAATGACATTTCTACCTGGTGTCGATTCAAGGTTCGCTACAACCTTATTATAGGTAACTTCCAGACAATTGACCAATCATCTTAATTTTCTCTTTGATGAAACTCGCATATCTCGGCACGTACCCTCCTCGTGAGTGCGGCATTGGCACTTTTACAAAGAGTCTGCTTCATTCGATGTTAACTAAAGACGAAGAAGGTATAAACACCAACTCGCCAATAGTTGTTGCGCTTAATGATTTCGAACAAATCTATTCTTATCCCGAAGAGGTAAAATTAATAATCCATCAGGAACAGCAAGCCGACTATTTGGAGGCCGCTAATTTTATCAATCTTAGCGGAGCGGACCTCTGCATCCTCGAGCACGAGTTTGGAATTTTTGGTGGACAAAACGGTGTTTACATTCTTCCATTGCTTCACCGGCTTGAAATTCCTCTTATCGTGACACTTCACACCGTTCTCAAGTCTCCTTCCTACAATGAGAAAGCTGTTCTTAAAGAAATATGTAAAAAGGCAAGCAAAATTGTGGTGATGAGCAACATGGCCATTGAATTTCTTACCAGCGTCTACGAAGTGTGCAAAGAAAAAATAATCTTCATCGAACATGGCGTGCCTGATTTTCATTTTGACCCGACAGAATCAAAAAGGAAATTCAAACTAGAAAATAAAAAAATCTTACTCACTTTTGGTTTTATTGGTCGCAACAAAGGGATCGAAACCGTAGTCAAAGCCTTGCCAAAAATTATTGAACGGCATCCCGAAGTTTTATACATGGTGTTAGGGAAAACTCACCCCAATGTGTTGCGCCATTCCGGGGAAGAATATCGTAATTATCTGCTTCGCTTAATTAAAAATCTCAATGTGACCGATCACGTGTTGTTCCTTAATGAGTTTATCGATGAGCAGGAGTTATTCAAGTATCTAGCGGCATGTGATGTATACATCACGCCCTATCTCAATGAAGCCCAAATTACAAGCGGCACACTGTCTTACGCGTTAGGCTCAGGGTGCGCTGTCATTTCAACACCTTATTGGTATGCCTCAGAATTATTGATTAATGAACGCGGCCGGCTTTTTAGCTTTAATAATTCGGATGAATTAGCGACCATTTTAAATGAGTTATTAGACTACCCAGCATTATTGAAGAGCCTTCAGAAAAAAGCCTATGAGTATGGTAGTCAAATAACATGGCCAAAAATTGGAGCAAAATATAATGCGTTGATCGACGTTGTTCTAAAGGGGCCTCGTAAAGCCGTGGTGAAAAAAGAAACGATTATTGATCCATTGATACTTCCGTCTTTTTCGCTTGCTCACATCAAACGGTTGACAGACGATACGGGAATTATTCAGCATGCAAAATTTGGAATCCCAAACCTTAAGGAAGGATATTGTTTGGACGATAATGCTCGCGCATTATTGATGGCGTTGATGACCTACCGGCAAACCAAGGATGCCTTTGCCCTTGATCTCTCTCCGATCTACATGAGCTTCATCCATTACATGCAAAACAAAAATGGTTCGTTCAGAAATTTTTTAAGTTTCAGTCGGAATTTTTTGGATGAGGTCGGCTCTGAAGATTGCTTTGGAAGAACAATTTGGGCGTTGGGTTATTTGCTTGGCAACGCACCGAACGATGCCTACTATCAAACCGGTAAGTTGGTGTTCTTTGATGCCTCACCTAATTTTGAAAAACTTAAATCGATACGAAGCATCGCAAACACGATGATTGGCATCAGTTACTATCTGCGAAGCAATCCATCCGATGATGGAATGACTGAGCGATTGAGAAATTTTGCATTAGTCCTCATCAAGCATTACGAAAATAATAAGACCAATGATTGGAAATGGTTTGAACCATTGTTGGCCTATGATAACGGCATACTGCCCTTAGCTCTCTTACATGCTGCTCAGATATTGAATGACGATAAAATTACGGAAGTAGCAATGAGCACGATGAACTTCCTGACCAACGTTACGCTCAGGGATGGCTATTTATCAATTGTTGGTAACAAAGAGTGGTATAAAAAAGATGGCGAGCGATCCATGTTCGCTCAACAGCCTATCGATGCTATGGCAATGGTATTAATGTATCACCAGGCTTTCCACCTAACAAAGGACAAAGAGTATTTGAATAAGTTGTATACCTCGTTCATGTGGTTTTTGGGTGAGAACGACCTTCGCATGAGCCTTTATGATTTTGAAACTAAGGGTTGCTGCGATGGCTTCGAGAACTATGGCGTCAATAGAAATCAAGGAGCGGAAAGTTCACTGGCATATTTGATTTCTCATCTTACCGTCCTTCAGGCATACGATGAGTTTTATAAACTCGATTAATCTTAAGCAGGCTGCATTGGGCAAGAGTCAATAAACATAATGATATTGACAGATATTCTATTCCTAAATTTCATTTGACACATGCCTACTGCTTATTGCTTATTGCCTACTTTTTTTTAAGTGCATCAAGTAATTCAGCCATGTCCACAACACCATACGTTGAGGAAAAATCAGATACTGCGTAAGGCAAGATAAGACTGTTATTGTTAATGATCGCTCCACATGAATACACAACGTTCGGCACGTAACCTTCCCGTTCATCCTCGCGAGGAGAAAGTAAAGGCTCATCAAGCCTTCCTATTTCTTTTGACGGATCATCAAGATCAAAGAGCGAAGCTCCGATGCAGTAACGTCTCATTGGCCCTACACCATGTGTAATCACTACCCAACCTTCCTCTGTCAATAAAGGGGATCCGCAATTTCCTATTTGAACAAACTCCCATGGATAACGCGGCTCCTGAATCAGAACTGGTTTGTTCCATACCGTTGGCCGGTCTGAATACATCAGGTAGTTGTTCGCACCATCAATCCGGGCAAGCATAACATACTTCCCTTTTATTTTTCGTGGAAACATCGCCAGGTTTTTATTCAGTGCTCCGGTCCCGTGCAAAGGCATAACACGAAAAGTATAAAAATTTTCTGTTGAAAGAAGTTTCGGGAGAATGGTATGTCCATTGTACGCCGTGTAAGTAGCATATATTTTTTCCGTCTTATCATCGTCAACAAAACGAACAAAGCGCGCATCTTCAACACCACGGCTTTCCGAATCCGATACAGGGAATATCACACGTTCAGTAATGTCAGAATCATGTTTAAATTGAATGTCATAAAAAGAGTCGGCTAACCAGGTCATTTCTTCAAGGGCTCTTCTTCGTTCCACACTGATCTTCGGGTCATCTAAAACTTTATTCACTGCGCTTTTCAATCCATAGTATTCAAATTTTTCTGGAAGGTCTTGCATAATACTGGTCGAGTATTTATCGGGAATATGCATCTCCTCTAATTTCTTAACAAAGCGTTTTTTATTGTACAGTTTCTTGTGGGAGATTTCAGCCTTGTCAATATATCCTCCTACCTTCATCACCTGTAAGTCGTTATTTTTATCTAATATCCCTCTTCTGAAAACAATCGATGAGATATGACCTTCTCCAGTTGCACGAAAAGAAATGATGATCCTTTTCTCGCCTTTCTCCAGATACAATTGATCGAAATCCTCAACGATAGAGGGGTTGAAAAATGCAGCTGATTCGATGGCATATTCCATCGTGCAATACGAACCGATGAGCATCCTTCGCTCATCCGATAAATCGGCATAGTTGATTTGAAGACTTTCAATGATGCCTTGAATGTTTCCACAATGTTTTAGAAAAACTTTTGAAATGTTTCTGTGCCTGCTGGCAAATTCGCGCAAGGTATGTTCCAACGCAAAGTTGACTTGCTTTTCATCTAAGGTCATAATGCGGCTCACCATTTTCTGAGTTCGCTGCTCCCCATTCATGAAATACCGCGCAACTACCCGGCTGGAGTCAGGAATGAACTTTACATTTTTTCGAACCACGGATACACGCATGAATTTTTTTCTTAAGAAAGTCCGAAGACTTGTACAATGTACAAGTTACTCAATTTAACGCACTAGGATTTCAACAGAACAGAAAGCAGCAGAGGGGCTTTCCGTGATTTAACGAGATGTTATAATGGAAAACTCAAAATCGCAATAGTCTTTGTAATAAATGCAATCGGATAACAATTCCTTGTCACGAAGAATCATGATGACTTTTTTTGAGATGGGTGATTGCCAGAATTTTATTTTTTGATTTTCCGGAAGGGAACAAACCCGAACGAATTCGATTCCTCCGAATATTTCGGGAGTTAATTTCTCCATTATTAAATTTTTTGAGTTATTTATTGATTCTTATCTCGATATTCTTGCAATCATCTCCCATCATGACGTTCTCCGCGATGCCTACCGTTATCATGATCACGCGGAGTTCTTACCCACATCACGCAAGATGAAAATATAATACAGAAAAGAATGACCACCACCGTGATGCTTACTCTTCCCAATTTCGAATATGTAATAATTTTGTTTTGCATAATATTTCCATAGGAAGTTTAAGTATTTTGTCTGTTGCCAAAGGTTGTTTTTTCGGGCTATGCAAGGGTTATGCAATTCCGAAATTATGTTACATATTTCACTCCTTACCATTTATGCAACCGTCAATGCGTGATGTATATAACTCTCCTATTATTTCTGTAACATAGTCACAATATGAAGCATCACCTTTGAACTACGCAATCAACTAAACGCACTATGAAAGCCATGAAGTATATAGTAGTATTATTAGCGCTGGTCGGAAGTCAATTACTTACCCGGTGCAGCGGATACGTTGTGGCAGCGGGCCCCCCTCCGATGCCGAATGAAGTGATAGTTGTGGCACCTTCGCCTCGCCATGTATGGATGTCAGGATATTATTCTTACAACAGTGGAAATTATGTTTATAATAACGGATCTTATCGCATCCCTCCTCGTGGCCGCACTTCCTATACTCAAGGAAACTGGCACAATACATCAAAAGGGTACAAGAGAGACAAAGGACATTGGAACTAGGTCATTGCTTTAGAATGGCAGGGCCGATGATTGAATTCCACTTTTTTAAGTGATATTTAGAATCGTAATTGTTCCATCTATTCAAATCCATTGAACACATCAACCGGCTTCGCCCTTAAAATCAAGAAATTTCTACGCTTGTTCGGCCCCGGCCTCATCACCGGAGCAAGTGACGATGATCCTTCAGGAATAGCAACTTATTCACAGGCGGGTGCAAGGTTTGGTTACTCCACTTTATGGACCGCCATTCTAACTTTTCCGCTGATGGCTGCAATTCAAGGAATGTGTGGACGGATTGGTCTTGTGACTCAACAAGGTCTGGCAGGAACCTTGAAACGCTATTATCCGAAATGGTTTTTGTACATCATTCTGGCACTTAGTTTTCCAGCCATCACTTTTAATATCGGAGCCGACCTTCAGGGAATGGGAGCTGTGGCAAACATGCTTATCCCTTCCGTGCCGGTTTGGGCGTTTTGTGTTTTCTTTACCGCATTCTTACTGTTCGTAATTATTAAATATTCATTCGATAAAATTTCAACCATTCTAAAATGGCTCTGTTTATCCCTTCTACTCTATATCATCATCCCGTTTTTAGTAAGCACGGATATCATGCCCATCTTGCGCTCCTCGTTTATTCCCACCATCCATTTTAATAGCGACTTCTTTTCTATTCTCGTCGCCATTTTAGGAACAACGATCTCGCCTTACTTATTTTTCTGGCAAGCAACTATGGAAGCAGAAGTGATTTCACGTCAAACAGAAAATAGTAAACCGGTAAAACACCTGCTCAAAGACATGCGCCTTGATGTAAATGCTGGAATGCTTTTTTCCAATGCGGTCATGTTTTTTATTATCCTCACCTCAGGGGAAGTTTTGTACAAGGCAGGAATCACGCAAATAGAAACGGTGGACCAGGCAGCGAAAGCGCTGGAGCCGCTCACCGGAGAATTATCATATCTTTTTTTCGCCGTGGGCGTGATAGGAACAGGACTTCTTGCTATTCCTGTTTTCGCAAGTTCACTGGCTTACATCCTTGCCGAAACATTTGAGTTGAGCCAGGGCTTGGATAAGAAATTTTTTCAAGCACGCGGATTTTATATCACACTGAGTGCCTCATTACTCATCGGTCTTGGCCTCGACTTCATCGGTCTTAGTCCCATCAAAGCTTTGCTGTACACCGCAATACTTTATGGAATTACTGCTCCAGTACTAATTGGTGTGATCCTGCACATCAGCAACAACTCTAAAATTATGGGCGAGCACACTAACACAAGGTTATCTAATATTCTCGGATTCATTGCACTCGTTTTAATGACATTTGCAGCAATAGGCCTTCTTTATTTTCAATTCGCTTAGTTGGGATTGGCATTGATTTTCTGAAAGGGGCTTCAACAATGACAATCCGTTTGTTAATGCAACTAGTAAGAATAAACAATAAATTTACTTCTAATGACCGGAACCATCATGATAACGTTTTGCTCCCTCTTGCTTATTGTGTACTTGTTTGACCCGACATCCTCGAAGACTAGAATTCCGTCTGTAATCCTTTTTTTGCTTTTAGGTTGGGCAAACAGTTAACTAACCTTTTCGATCACCAGGTTGTGATTCGTATAAATACAAATGTCAGCAGCAATATTTAAACTCTCACGAACGATTTCCTCAGCAGAAAGTTGAGGGGCGTGCTTGATCATCGCGAGAGCAGCTGCCTGCGCATACATGGCGCCGGAGCCAATCGCAGCAACATGATGATCGGGTTCAATCACATCCCCCGTTCCCGACAACATTAATATCTCATCCTTGTTGCAAGCTATTAACATCGCTTCAAGCCTTCGCAAGTAGCGATCCATGCGCCAGTCTTTGGCAAGCTCAATAGCAGCACGTTTCATATTGCCTCCGTAAGCGTTGAGCTTTTCTTCGAATCTGTCAAGAAGTGTAAACGCATCTGCAGTGGAGCCCGCAAAACCAGTTAGTACTTTCCCCTCTTGAAGTTTGCGTATTTTTTTAACATTGCTCTTGGCAATGGTATTGCCCATCGTGGCTTGGCCATCACCACCAATGGCTACTGAGCTATTATGACGAACTGCTAAAATAGTTGTTGCGTGAATTTTATTCATTTAATACCTGTAAATTCACCATTAAAAATTTTCCGATTCTAGGTCCTACTTTTAACAAAGCCATACTTGTCCGGTATCTGAACCCGGTAACGCTGCCCTTTGCGATTTCGCGCCTGCCTTTACTGAAGCGGGTACGCGGAGGCAGGCCTCAGCTTGAAGCCTTAAACTTTCTTCGCGACTTGGCGTCTTTGCGTGAAACCTAAACTCGAAACCTGAAACTGTTTCAAGATCAGATCAAAATCCTAACCGGATCTTCGAGAAGCCCTTTCAAAGTTTTGAGGAAGGCAGATCCAACTGCTCCATCTACCGCGCGGTGGTCGCACGACATCGTAACTTTCATCACATTACCGGGTACTAGCTGACCGTTTTTTACAATGGCTGTTTCCTTAATTCCTCCAATAGCAAGGATACAAGCATCAGGTGGATTGATAATGGCTGTGAAATCTTCAATGCCAAACATACCAAGGTTGGAAATGGTAAACGTGCTTCCCTCCCAGTCACTTGGTTGTAATTTTTTATCGTGAGCTTTTTGTGCTAGATCTTTTACTTCAACTGCAATGTGTGATAGTGATTTGTTATCAGCAAAACGAACAACAGGTACAAGCAATCCATCTTTCACAGCAACAGCAACTCCAATATGAATGTGATTATTTCTTCTGATCTTATCTCCCAGCCAACTCACGTTCACATCCGGATTTTGACGTAATGCAGCCGCAACTGCTTTGATCACCATGTCGTTGAACGAAATCTTCACCGGAGCAATTTCATTCATGCTTTTTCTGGCTTCAACTGCCTTATCCATGTTGATCTCCATCGTCAGGTAGAAATGCGGTGCAGAGAATTTACTTTCCGCCAATCGCTTGGCAATGGTTTTGCGCATCTGCGAAACCGGAATTTCTTCAAAGCTCTCCTGCCCTACCACCTGAGGCAATACAATCGGTGCTGAAGCTGAGCCCGTCGAAGCTTTAGAAGGTGCCGCAGACGGTTTATATACTTCCACATCATGCTTGGTGATGCGGCCTGCATCACCCGTGCCTTGAATCTTCCCGATATCATAACCCAAATCCTTTGCCATTTTCTTGGCAAGTGGAGATGCTTTTAATCTTCCATTGGATGCTGAGCTTGTCGAAGCAGAGCTTGTCGAAGCAGAGCTTGTCGAAGGGGAGGCAGAGCCATTGGAAGATGAGGTTGAACTTGGCCCAGCAGCGGAGGCTGTTCCTGTTGGTGCCGCCACCACTTTCGCTCCTCCAGATGCTTTTGCTTGATGTGCCTTTAATAAGGTTTGCCAATCAGCATTCTTCTCTCCAATGATTGCCAGCACATCATTGATTTTTACCGCTTCCTTTTCTTTGGCACCGATGTAAAGTAATGTTCCCGTATTATACGATTCATAATCCATAGTGGCTTTGTCGGTTTCGATCTCCGCGAGCAACTCGCCTGTCTTCACCGCATCCCCAACTTTTTTATGCCACTTAGCGATAACACCTTCGCTCATGGTGTCGCTCATCTTTGGCATGAGAGCAATTTCTGCCCTAATACCTGATGTATCGATCGCTGGTAGTTCAGCCACAGCTACGGCAACTTCCTGTCTCGTCTCAATCTTACCACCAGCTGCTGCTGCCGTTTGAGCTCCGGCAAGCAACGCTGAATAATCTTCTCCCTTGTTTCCAACTATAGCAAGCACGGCATTGATCTGAACAGCCTCACCTTCTTTTGCTCCGATGTAAAGAACTGTTCCGGTATTAAATGATTCGTAGTCCATCGTGGCCTTGTCGGTTTCAATCTCGGCCATCAACTCACCCGACTTCACCGTGTCACCGACTTTTTTATGCCATTTGGCAATCACCCCTTCAGTCATGGTGTCGCTCATCTTGGGCATCCTAACTATCTCTGCCATTATTTTTATCCTTTAGGAATTGAAATTACCGAATTAGAAGGTCAAAAATAACCGTATTTGTACGA
>Ga0207112_1211_pt1 | contig 12274 bp, 11 predicted proteins | sample Alteio_BWMinHeat_72_FD_153549 | JGI IMG/M metagenome (GOLD analysis project Ga0207112, IMG submission 153549) | Enriched cells from forest soil in Barre Woods Harvard Forest LTER site, Petersham, Massachusetts, United States -... | ecosystem: Environmental > Terrestrial > Soil > Temperate forest >...
GGGCATAATTAGGAGTACGTTCATCAAAGCCATACATGAGGTATTCAGTAAAAGGAGCATCTGTAGGAGTTACATCTACTCGGAGTGCATCTTCTTTCTGGTCATAAAAAAAACTTCCCCAACTTGTAGAATTGTTTGAGAAAATCCACGTCCATGCCCCCTCCTTTGCTGGTACAAGAAACAATGCATAAGTTCCGGCCTTCAAATCTTTCCCTTCAACCTTTATATCATGAGATAATTTTATGACCGTATTCTCATTAGCTCCAGCTCTCCACGGCATTGGATTAAAACCAGCGCCTTGATCTTGAAAACCGTATGGCACCAGTTCACCCCAAATATGTCCGGTGCGATCATCACCTTTTGGAGTATGTACATGTGGACTGCTGTAAGCAATAGAGATTTCAACCGGGCCGATGTTTTGAGTTACTTTCGCTTTTTGATTATTACCATTCGGTGGTAACACCAAACTTTGTGCAAAACCATAGCTTGCAAAAGCCATGATGCCTAATACTGTAATCAATCTTTTCATTGGAATTTGGGTTAGTGACAAATCTGAATGTTTGTTCTAACGAGAAATTAACATTTTCGGGTGTCACCCTATATTGGGTATTTCTTGGACTGCTCGAGTGAAACCTGAGGGACTAACATTTTTAGAGAAGCAGGCTTGATATCTACAATGAATCGATTTGTTGCAGCCATTGCTTCCCCATCGATGTGGTAAGCCATTGGATGATCAAGATCAATGACAACGCGATCAGTTTTAATGATTTCTATGAAGCGAGATCGATCTAATGTTCCACCAAACATTTTTCTGGCAAAACCTATTACTTGCGACACCGGCACTTTTTGAATAAAACACAAATCCATCAACTTATCACAAACTGATGCTTGAGGTGCCACCCGCGCATTATTGCCAAATTGAGATGAGTTGGCCAAAGCAATAATGAATGATTTAGTTTGAAATAATTTTCCGTTCACTTTAACATTAGCTACAAACGGTTTGAAACTAAAGAATTCTTTGAGCACCAATTTTGCATAGCCGATCAACCCTCGATTTGCTTTGTTAGCGAAAAGGCCGGCAACGTGTCCGTCAAACCCAATACCTGAAACATTCACGGATAATTTTCCATTTACAGAAAGTGTGTCAATCATCTGTTCACGATGTAAGGAAATAATATCCAACGACTTTGCAAATGACATCGGTAAACGAAGATGCCTTGCCAACCCATTACCTGAACCTTTTGGTAATATTCCCATGGAGACTTCCGAACCAAGCAACCCCAGTGCCACCTCATTCACCGTGCCATCCCCACCTACTGCAAAAACATAATCCAGTTTTTGATCTACGGCGCTTTTCGCGAGTTCAGTAGCGTGCCCAGGGCTCTGTGTGAATTCAATTGTGCTCTCGATGTTTAACTTTTCGCACTGCTCAATAATGCGGCCCTCCACATCGGGTCTATATCCACCGCCCGAAAATTTATTAATAATGAATAGTGCCGTTTTCAGCCTTGGCATTGATTGTTTTCGAAATGACTTAATTCAACTAAAGGTTTAACTTTACCTGATAAAAGGTTCAAACCTAACCGAATTCTTAAACCTGACCAAACCCGCATTAGCTCATGGCAGATTTTACTCCTCGAAAGATTAAGTTTAAAGCCTGGGATGAAGAACATAAGTTACTAATGCGCCTGAACAGCATTGAGTGTAGCAAAGGTGAGCTTGTTAAGAAAAATCACATCTTGCTGCAATTTACAGGCTTACTCGATAAGGAAGGTGAAGAAATTTACGACATGGATATACTCTTCATTTCTCTTGATAAATACATTGTCTTCTGGAATGACGTTAAAAACGGGTGGTTTTATTCGCCTTTATCTAACCGTGAAAATCATTCTCCATTTCTTTTGAAAGATGCTGAAAGAATGAAGCGTTTCGGAAACTTATTCGAACTATCAAAAGAGGCACTCGATTTTAAAAAGACTATTTTTTAATTTTCGATTCGATGTAGGTGATAGCCTGGCCGATAGTTTGCATTTTTTCAGCATCGTCATCAGGAATCTTAATGTCAAAAGTTTGTTCAAATTCCATTACTAATTCCGCATAGTCTAAGGAATCAATTCCCAGGTCTTTCACAAAACTAGCATCTGAAGTAATTTGAGACTCAGGGATACCGAGTTTCTCAATAAGGATGGCGTTGATCTTGTGCTTTACGTCTTGCATATTCGAATTTTTCAAAGCTAAGCCTTTTCCGATTTGTTGCCAACAATTGACTCTTTAAAACCTTAGGAGAAACTCGGTTCCTTCCCCCAATTTTGACTTTACAGTGATCTGCCCGCCATGCTGCCTCATGATTTGCCTTGAGAGGCTCAAACCGATGCCAGAGCCCGTCTTTTTTGTCGTGAAGAACGGCACAAAAATTCGTTCCAATGCATCGGCATCAATCCCATTACCATTGTCTTTAACAGAAATAATTACGTGCCCCTCGTTGTCATAAGCTGACAACTGAATTCTTTTGATCGGCTGATTTTCAAAGGCCTGGATGGCATTCTTAATCAGATTGATCAATACCTGTTCAATCATAGTTTTATCTGCCTGAATGACCAAACCACCGGCAGGCAATTCTACAGAAATTCCAATATCATTGTCAGCGAGTTCCTTTTTGTGGAGCATGGCCATTTCATCCAGTAAATCCTTTACGACTACGTTAGTTAGATTAGGTTTGGGCACATGGGTCAAGTTCCTGAATTCTTTAACGAACTTGATAAGGCCTGCACTTCGTTTACCTATCGTTTGGATAGACAAGTACATGTCTTCGGCTTCTTCTTTCTTCAAGACCAAATCCGAATTTTTTAGTTTATCCTCAAGTTCTCCTTCGACCATTCCTGCCAATGAAGAAATGGGAGTCACTGAGTTCATGATTTCATGGGTCAGTACGCGCACCAGGTTTTGCCATGCCTCCATTTCTTTCTCCTCTAATTCACTTTGGATGTTGCTCATAGAGATCAACTTCATCACTTCACCACGAAGCGTCAACTCTATGGCATACAACGATAGATAAAGTGTTTCATCACCCATCTTTAACCTCAATAACTCTCGTCCTCCGGTTTTCAGTTTAAGGAATGAATCAACAAGAGAATTATCTACATCACGAAGGTCATCGAGCTTGTCAACTTTATCCACACGTAGTAGCCGTTTTGCGGTAGTATTGATAGTTTGTATCGCCCCCTCTTTATTAAAAGTGATGATACCTATCCCAACATGCTGAACAATATTTTTAAAAAATTGTGCAACATCATCATATTTTATAGGCGTGTCATATGGTATTGGCCTTTCAGCGGGTTTCTCAACAGGTTTCTCCAATGGTGTATCAACCATTCGCAGAATTTGAATTCCTTGAAAAGCGATGGCAATGATAAGTGCAAGTGTTGCAATAAAGCTGAATTTGTTGCCCATAGAATAACCGAGCACAAAAACGGTAGCTGCTAAAATAGCAAGCCGGGTAAATACAGGCGACCGCCAGTTATAGTCCATATTTTTCCATCCTGCGATAGAGCGAGGCGCGTGTCAGCCCTAGCTCCTCTGCAGCCTTGGAGATATTTCCTCCATGTAGTTGAATTGCCTTCACCACGGCCGATTTTTCTACTTCATCCAAATTCAATGTATCAAGTGATGCACTTTCATTTCCTCTTCTATTGAATAGAAAATCACTCTCCTGCAGTTGATTGGAATCAGCCATAATCACGGCACGCTCGATAGAATGCTGTAATTCTCGAACATTGCCAGGCCATGGATACTTCTTTAATTTATTCATCGCCTCCAGTGAAATGCTCAGCACATCTTTATGGTACCTTTTTGAATAATAATTCAGGAAGTGTGTCGCTAGTGCAGGAATATCATCGATGCGCTCACACAATGGAGGAATCGTGATCTCAACAGTATTAATACGATATAATAAATCTTGTCTGAATTTTCCTTCTTTCACCATTTGATGAAGTGGCATATTAGTCGCGCAGATCAACCGAATATCAACTTCCATAGATTGATTTGCTCCAACCCTGGTTACTTGCCGTGATTGCAAAGCGCTCAAAAGTTTGCTCTGAAGATTCATACTTAGGTTTCCTATCTCGTCCAGAAATAGTGTTCCGTGATTAGCTAATTCAAATCTTCCTGGCCTGTCCTCCCTGGCATCAGTGAAGGCGCCTTTTTTGTGTCCAAATAACTCACTCTCAAAAAGAGTTTCTGTAATTGCACCCATGTCGACAGCGACAAAAGAATTGTCTTTGCGCAATGAGTTTTGATGAATCGCACGCGCGACCAATTCTTTGCCTGTTCCGTTTTCTCCCAAGATCAAAACATTGGCATCAGTTTTAGCAACCTTATCAATTAATGAGAAAACCTCTTTTAATGATGCACTCTGCCCAATAATATCACGAAATGGTTGACTGATCTGCTCTTCCAGCATTTGCTTGGCTTTGCGCAGCTTGTCAACTTCATTGTAAGATTTTTTAAGTTTGATCGCTGTAGAGATCGTGGCAACTAATTTCTCGTTTTGCCATGGTTTTAATATGAAATCAGTAGCACCTTCTTTTAGTGCTCGCACCGCCATCTCTACATCACCAAAAGCGGTAATCATGATAACAACTGCCTGCGAATCTCTTTCCTTAATTTGCTTCAGCCATTCAAATCCTTCTTTACCACTTGTTGTGTCCTTACTGAAATTCATATCAAGCAAGATGACATCGTATGTATCATTATTCAGCAGGAAGGGAATCTTGTTTGGGTTTTTCTCTATGATAACCTGATGATTGGATTTTTTCAACAGCATTTTGGCCGCCAACAACACATCCTCATCGTCATCAATCATCAGTATTTTGCCGTTTTCGTTCACAGGGTTAGGGTTAAAAGATAATCGTAATAGGAAAAACTATGCCAATCGATTGGGAGTTAAAAACCAAGATTAGCAGGCATTTACATGTGCCAAATCGTACAAAGATGTTCATTTTTGAACATAGAAAGAAATTGGGTTTTTAAGGTTTGTCATGGTCATCGTTGGTCTTATATTCAAACAAAACAACACGGTCATTTTTGGTGACCAGCAAAATCCTTTCATCAGAAACTAAGACATATTCGGCGAAGCCAATTGTCTCTAATCGAACTTTCTCCGTGTAAAGATCAAAGAATACAATTTTATCATCCTGAAGAAAGTAAAGCTGATAACCAAAGAACCCAAAGTTATTAGCGTCAGTTTTCAGTTGATTTACTTTCTTTCCAATTTTATTATAAATTACTATCCCTGAATTTTTATCCAGTAAAAAAATAAGGTTTTGGTACTCCTTCATGTAAGTGAAGTTGGGCTTTGCTTCAAGGGTATCAATATAAAATTCTTCTATTACTTGATTGTTCACCGGGTTTACTTTTTTAATAGAAAAGTCAGCCCCATCAAGCACTAATAATTTATTGTCATTAGTAGGGCAAGCCAGCACTGGTTTTATGGCAACAGAAGGATCGAGTTGCAGAGCCTCGGGGCTTTGAAAATTTCGATCGTAAGTAATAACCTGTTGAGTACTCTGGTTGTACACAAATATCTTTGGGTGAAACCATGGTTCAAGCAAAGTAGGCACTGTTCCACTTTTCAATGAGGCTAAAACTTTTCCGTTTACATCATATTTCTTTATATCCCCATTTTTAAAAACAAGAAAGAAATCACCAAGCCGGTCTACTGAGACGTCTTCAATTTTTCCTGGTTTAAACTCTTTTACCTTTTTTAAATTCTGTGCGTAAAGAAACTTACACGGTAAAAAAACGACTACCAGAAGTCCAAAAAATAATCTAGAAAGAAAGAATCGCATTTTCAGTTGTTGAATGTTTTCAATTCAAGGGAATTAATATCCAAAACTGCGTAAGTATAGAAATGCACCCACTCCCCTAGATTAATGTAGCGACTGTTTTCACCTACTTTCAAATCAAGCGGCAAGTGTCTATGTCCAAAAATGTAATAATCGTGGTGCTCTTTTTTTTCTAACTCTTTACAATATGTCAATAAAAACTCCTTCTCTTCCCCACTAAATTTTTCTTCCCGGGCATTATTACTTATTCTACTTTTACGACTCCAATACTTAGCCATCGAGATACCAAGATTTGGATGTATTCGGGCAAATAACCATTGACAAATATTGCTGTTAAAAAACCATTTCAATAATTTATAGAAATTATCTCCATCTCCCAACCCGTCACCATGGCCAATAAGAGTTTTCGTATTCCCGAAACTCAAAAGTTGAGGTTCACGGTAGATTACAATTCCCATTTCCTTTTCGAAGTAGTCGAACATCCACATGTCGTGATTACCGGTAAAAAAATATATAGGTAATCCTTTATCACGTAGTTCGGCCAATTTTCCCTGCAATCGGATAAATCCTTTTGGGATTGCTTGTCTGTATTCGAACCAGAAATCAAAAATGTCTCCTAAAAGGTAAACCGAATGAGCATCGTCTTTTATTTGATCCAGCCAGGCAACAATTCTTTTCTCTCGCGCTAAACTTGATTCTTGGTCTGGCACGCCAAGGTGAAAATCTGAAGCGAAATATATTTTTTTCCCTTTTGGAAGGTCGATGTGCATATTAGTAAAAATAAAAAAACCTGGAGGGTTTAAAAACCCACCAGGTTCATGTCATTCATTTGAAAATCATTTAGGAACTGTTGAGGGTTCTTTGGCTTGCTCCGCTCCATTCACGCTTCCAGCTTCAGCTTCTTTTTTCTCTGGTGGAGGAGTGCCGTTGGTAAATTTCTCATAAGTTGTTTGATGCGCGAATGGCCTCTTCCCAATCAAACGCTCCAGGTCAGACTGAAACAAAATTTCTTTCTCTAATAATTCTTTCGCGATGATTTCAAGTTTCTCGCGGTGATCAGCCAATAATTTCCTTGTCCTGTCGAAAGCACTTTCAATAATCTTCTTTGCTTCCTGGTCAATCCGCTCTGCAGTAGCGTCTGAATAGGGTTTGTTGAATGAATATTCAGACTGTTTTGAATCATAGAAGGAAATATTTCCAATTTCTTTATTCATTCCATACACCGTAACCATGCTATAAGCAAGTTTCGTAATTCGCTCAAGGTCGCTTAAAGCGCCTGTTGAGATTTTTCCAAACACGAGATCTTCTGCAGCTCGGCCACCAAATGCCATGCACATCTCATCAATTAGTTGCTCGGTCTGATAAAGGAATTGCTCTTTTGGTAAATATTGAGCATAACCCAACGCAGCTACACCGCGAGGCACAATACTTACCTTCACAAGTGGATCAGCATGTTCCAAATACCAACCGGCCACCGCATGACCTGCTTCGTGGTAAGCCACAATTCTTTTCTCTTCAGGAGAAATGATTTTGTTTTTCTTTTCAAGTCCTCCAATGACGCGATCAATGGCATCTTGAAAGTCGATCATCTCTACTTCTTTCTTATCTCTTCGTGCCGCTATAAGTGCTGCTTCGTTACATACGTTGGCAATTTCTGCTCCTGCGAAACCGGGCGTTTGTGCAGCCAATTTTTTAATATCTAAGTCCTTGGAAAGTTTGATTGGCTTTAAATGCACTTTGAAGATCTGCTCACGACCGGCGATATCTGGTTTATCGATACTAATCTGACGATCAAAACGACCAGGTCGTAATAATGCAGAATCCAATACGTCGGGCCTGTTGGTTGCTGCAAGAATGATTACCCCACTATCGGTGGCGAAACCATCCATCTCAACCAGCAATGAGTTTAAGGTATTCTCTCGCTCATCATTCGCACCAGGCAACTGGCCACGGCCACGTGAACGGCCTATTGCATCAATCTCATCGATGAAGACAATACAAGGCGCTTTTTCCTTTGCTTGCTTAAATAGATCGCGAACGCGCGCCGCTCCAACACCAACAAACATTTCAACAAAATCAGATCCTGATAATGAGAAAAAAGGAACGGCTGCTTCACCCGCTACTGCTTTTGCTAATAATGTTTTACCTGTTCCTGGAGGGCCAACTAGCAAAGCGCCTTTCGGTATCTTGCCTCCCAGCCTTGTAAACTTCTGAGGTGTTTTGAGGAAATCAACGATCTCTTTTACCTCTTCTTTCGCTTCTTCTAAACCCGCTACGTCCTCGAAGGTGATTTTCACTTTGCTTTCAGCATCAAACAGGGCAGCTTTTGACTTCCCGATATTGAAGATTTGTCCGCCTGGGCCGCCGCCACCTGTCATTCTGCGCATCAACATCCAGAAGCCAACAAGAAGTAAAATCAAAAATCCCCAGTTCAAAAGTTCTCCGTAGCCACCGCCTTCTTCATACTCAAGATCAGGCGCATTTTGGTATTTATTCCTCAACTGCGCATATCGGTTCTCAAAAACCTCCTGGCTTCCAATTTTGCATATATAATGTGGTCCGCTTTGACTCAAACCCAGAGGACCATTTTTTTCTAGTTCAAGACGATACTTTGCATTTTGCAATGCTTCAGGCTTCAATGTAATCTGCACAACAGCATCCTTTTTGTAAAGCTGAACTCGCTTCACATCGTTACTCGCAATCATCGACTCAAACTGTGACGTTTGTATATCGATCAAACCATGAGCATTCTTGAAAAATGTTATACCTAAAATCACTGCCGTGAGCACTAATATCACCCACATCTGATAATTGGGCTTTGGCACTTTGGGCGGTAATATTTTCTTTTCTCTCTCTTTGTCAGCCATCTAAATAAATGTTAAAAAATGTTTAACGGTGTTTGTCAGTTATAGTTCAATCTTCAATCAATGTGGTCTTTGCATCTCCCCAAAGCTTCTCTAAACCAAAAAATTCCCTCCGGTCTTTGTTGAAAATATGTACCACTACCGAGATATAGTCGAGAAGCACCCACTCTTTATTGTTGTGCCCCTCTTTATGCCAGGGGTTTTCCTTCAAATCTTTATATACAAATTCGTCTACAGAGTCCGAAATGGCATTTAATTGCTTATCAGAATTACCTGAACAAATCACAAAAAAGTCAGTCACTGCGTTCTTTACTTCCCTTAAGTCCATCAACACAATATCCGATGCCTTTTTCTCTTGCATTCCTTTCACAACCAGGTCGGCAAGTTTCTCCGAGTCGTGCTTTTTCTTTCTCGCCATTAATTAAATCAGGATTATTGTTTCTTCAGGTAGTCCGTCCCTAAATTTGCTTTTCCGCAACATTCAGGTAATATCGTTTCAACCAACCTACAAATCTAACCAAAAACTCTTGTATAAAATCTTTGCCAATACTCTTTTCACTGGCCAACGGCTTGTTTTTGTGCCAGAATGTCACTCTACCAATTCATTAGCATCTGAACTGGCATCACAAAGCATTTTGTCGGAGGGAGCTGTTGTAATTACCTCAAATCAAACTGCCGGTCGTGGCCAGCGCGGAAACGTATGGGAGACAACGGAGGGAATGAACCTTACTTTCTCTGTTTTGTTGAAGCCAGGCTTTTTGCCGGTAAAGAGTCAGTTTTACATTACAATTGTTACCTCAATGGCCATTGTTGACTTTTTAAAGGAACAATCCGTTACCAGTACAAAAATCAAATGGCCCAATGATATCCTAGTGGGTCAAAAAAAGATATGTGGAATTTTGATTGAGAATGCCGTTCAACGAGATTCAATCCAACAAAGCATAGTGGGTATTGGGGTAAATATAAATCAAAAAGAATTTGCAGTCCAGACTGCTACATCCCTTTCGCTTGTTGCCAAGACTGATTTCGATTTGAACCAAATGCTAAACCTGTTGCTGGAGAAATTTGAACGAAGGTACCTGCAACTTCGGAGTGGTAAATTGACTGAACTAAAAAAAGAATATTTAGATAATCTTTTTGGGTTTAGGTCTTTGGGCTCCTTTATCTCTGACGGCAGGAGGTTTGAAGGGACAATAGACGATGTAGGTGAAAACGGGGAGCTAATTTTACTCGTTGATAGCAAGAGCGAGCGTTATTTTTTGAAAGAAATTGCTTTTGTTATTTGACCTCGTTTTGACCAGAATCATTTTAATTGTCTTAGTTCCAATCTTGATCGCGAAAGGGGTCAATTCTAAATTGCTAGAAACGTAAAATGCAGTAATCTCGACGGTTAGTGTGCTTGGGCTGTGGGTGGTCTATGGGTGGACTATGGTTGGACTGTGGATCAACATCGCTATAAGGTCGCTATAAGGTCACTATAAGGTCGCTATAAGGTCGCTATAAAGTGGTCTATGGCAGGAGAGTTCCTACCTTAATGAGAGAGTATTTAGTCAAATCCTTTACGTCAATTTTTGGAAGAAGTTCTGTAATCGCCAGGTAAAATATTCAAATTTCGGCGGACTCCTATCTGTCTGTTTGTAATAATGAGATATTTTCGGATAGACTTACTTATTCGCGCGCAGGTTCTCTTTCCCAAACAACATGTAATGCTGCTTGCGGGTGCTCCAATGATATCCTAATGAGAAAGGCAACGGTTGTGATCCTCTTTTGAATGCTGAGTCAAGTTCTGGCTGATATAAGCCGCGGCTGAAATCTTCAACAGGGGCTACATATTCACCAAAAAAAGTACCGTGCCACTCCGGTTTTTTCTCGAAGAAGCGATAAGGAACTCCAGTATCATCTTGAAATAGCGTGACCGTGTTATCAACAACTAAGCTTCGTATTGAACTAAACTGTTTACCGTCATGCATACAATAGGAAGCTGATTTCACGAATGTATTAAACGGCGCGCGTGCTTGAAAGAATTTTGTAAGACCAGGGCGCTTTTCCATACCTCCGTTCGATATGTCGGTGGAGAAATAATAAACGGTTTTAAGTTTTTTAGTTTCCAGATTACGTAAAGTGAATTTCACGCCCTGGGTTTTATTTTGATTAAGTTTCTTTATTTCAACCTCTTGCTCATTTCCATCCGCGTCAACTGTAATAAATTTCTGTTGCAATAATTCATAACCCGAACGTTCCATAAAAAAATAAAACAAAGGCAGCACACCCTTGATTTGCCATAAATCTTTTTGCATGTGGTTGGTGATGAAATAACTCTTATTGAAGATGTCTCTCAACGAGCGACCTAGGCTATCCAGGAAACGGTCGCGGTCTTTTTCTGATAGTTTTTCAAGGGATGGAACCTCACGGATAGGCTCAAGTGCCGCCATTACGTATTCTTTTGTGCGGGGGTACAGATAATTAGCATGGAGAAAATCCGGTCCTGAGAACGGATAAAATAACTTCAAAGAATCATTCACCGACCTTGAAAAAACCTCTTGTTCCCACTTCTCCATCTTCACCAAGCGGGTGTCGAGCATTTTTTTCCAATTGGCGTCCATGGAAGTTTGAAAGTCGATCCAGTATTTGTCCTTCTGCAGTGCAGAAAGAGAATTCGGACTCAATTGAGGAAGTCCGGCAATAAAACGAGCCGTATTATCTAGGGCTGTATCCTTTGGGATTATTAACTCTGCGGCCCTATTGGCTGAATCAATTTTGGCAAGTGAATCCACCCTACGCACCGAATCGGCAACCAATTTGGATTGACCATCCTTCTTGCCGGTACAAGCACTGATTATTAAAGCAGCAATAAAAACAAAGTACAATACGCTAGATTTCCTCATGGTTATAAAATTGGACTGCAAAGATAGATTTTATTTTATTTCTTCGATACCCATTGATAAACGAGTAGTCCTGAAAGGATTGTGCCAACAGAATAAACAATCACCATCGGGTTTTTGGTAAATTCGAAGTAGATCATCCAACACGTTACGGCAATAAAGAAAATGGGCGGAAGTGGGTAAAGTGGCAATCGGAATGAACTACCAGGGAATTTTTTTCTTACCATAAATATCCCAATCACAGTAAGCATCGAAAATAATGAAAGGCTTACGGAGATGTACTGGATTATTTCCTTGAATGAACTTATCACCACCAAAAAAATTGACCATATACCTTGCACAATGATTGCCAGGTAAGGCATGTCAAACTGATTTCTTGAAGTGAATGTTTTTAGTCGCGGATAATCTTCACCCATAGCCTCCAATACACGAGGCCCGGCAATTGTCATGGCACTTAAAGTGGAAAGTAAAGCTGTGCTGAAAAGCCCGGCAAAAACAGATCCAACGGTAGGACCAAATAGTTTGAAAGCTACAACGTTACCGATGTCATTTTTACCATTGAGTTCACCAAAGCTGGCTACGTATAAGAAAGTGCCGTTCAATGAAAGGTAAACCAACATGACAACCAGTGTACCTATAATCAATGATCGCGGCAAATTCTTCTCTGGTTTCTCGAGGTTTCCGG
>Ga0207112_1212_pt1 | contig 12178 bp, 9 predicted proteins | sample Alteio_BWMinHeat_72_FD_153549 | JGI IMG/M metagenome (GOLD analysis project Ga0207112, IMG submission 153549) | Enriched cells from forest soil in Barre Woods Harvard Forest LTER site, Petersham, Massachusetts, United States -... | ecosystem: Environmental > Terrestrial > Soil > Temperate forest >...
ACTTGTACACTATCAAGATACGCGTTTGTCAGTGAAGTAGAGAATCGCTCCGCGTAACCCCAATCATAGAACATCAAAGAATCAGTTCCGCCTGGGGTTTTCGCGATATTGAAAGAATCTTTGCCAGCCAAGATGGGGAACACATTGCTGGTCGTGTCCACATAATAAAAAAGCTGCTCAGCCTTCGTTTGGGGTGTAACGCGCGCTCCCATCTTCGTGAATTCTGGTGCAACTACCACTGGTGTTAGAAATACCGACGGCTCAGCCATTGGTGGGTGCTGCACTGCCACGGCTGGGACAGTATGCCTTAGCGCAACATGTTGTGCTGCGGCCTGGCCAACAACGAAAAGTGTGAAGCAGAAAAGAAAAGCTGTAACGAAATGTTTCATGTCGAATTGGTTAGCGTTTGAGCGATGAAGCAACACTGGCGGGTTCTTCTGGAGAGAACCCAATTCTATAGTTTTCCTGTAAAACCTGTTTTCGCGAAATAGTTGCGCCATCGGGGTTTCCGCGACCAGCCCATCCCACGTCCTTTCCTAGAACGCAAAAAGGGGCATTGGTTACAAAAATCGTGCAATTCTGTAACTCGCGGGAGCCTAAGGGGTCTTTCTTCTTGTATACTAACAGGATCTATTTCGAGTTTTCAGAACCATTGGCTTCGTTACTCGCTTCCCGTGCCCATTTATGAAGAATTTTGTCCACGAGTTTCTTGCCCTCCTCTTTCTTGTTGCAAGTCTCTGTTCCGCACAAGCGCAGCAGCATTCTGCCACGTTGAGAGACATTGGCTATATGCCTGCGGGAATTCATCTCTTGCACGCCCACGCTGACGGATCGTCACATATTCTGACCATCGATCCTTCACAGGCGGCTCGTATCATTGAGGATACCACAACGATAGAGCAAGTTCAAATTGCGGCAGATCAATACCTTGCCGACATCAAACGCCCGGTGCTCGGACTGCCCTCCTCTGCCACAATAATCAGGCACACTACTGCTCTCATTGGAAAGCTCTGGCACTCTAGCTACACTGTTAGTTATAACAGCATCCCAATCGTCGACCGCAAGGCATCGCTTCTCATTGGTGCATTGAGCGGCAAGCCAATGCTGATCGAAACGAATCTGCCACGAACGGAGCCAAACGCGATCGAAGCTTCCCTTTCTGCTCAATCTGCAGCTTCTAGCATGAAAGACTATGCAGAGAAGAATTTTACGGTCACTGCGGTAATGACCTCACCGGTGCAACTCATCTACACTGTGGGTGGCGAGACCGGGCAGCTTCGGCTCGCATACGAAGGACTTGTGAAAGATCTATCGGGGGTGCACCTCTGGCGCATGCGTATCGACGCAATAAGCGGCGAGGTCCTGGATGTACACGATATGTTTGAGTACATTGGCGGGCATGACGAACCTCTTGCCAGCACGAACGGAACACTCACCGCGCTCGTCCATCCGCAATCTCAGTATGATTCTGTTACAAGCGTCTTGATGGCTTATGAGAATATCACAATCAACGGTCAAGTCATAACCACCGATTCACTGGGCAGATGGAGCATAGACGGAGTCAGTGCGCCATTTACGATCGCTTCCACTTTTCTAGGCCCGTTCGATCGCGCGATCCGAAAAGATGGAGCAAACGGGCGTCTTCAATTTACTTCCAACAGCCCGGCACCGATCATTCTCCAATGGAACGACGCAAACTCTGCTCCGGCGGAACGCGATGCATACTATCATATTGGAGTTGCCCGACAATATGTTCGTCATCTTGATCCCAATCTGACAAACCTCGATGCGATGCTCGCCGTTAACGTGAATTTGAATCAGATCTGTAACGCCTACTACGATCCAACTTCTGTATCGGTAAACTTTTTCAAAGCTGGTGGTAATTGCACCAACACAGGTGAGATCGCTGATGTAGTATTCCATGAGTTCGGTCATCGTGTAACAGATTCTCGCTACACGCAACATGGAGGCTTGAATATTGTCGATGGCTCGCTAGGTGAAGGCTTTGCTGATCTCGTAAGCTCATTTATGCGCGACGATCCGAGGATCGGCATTGGATTTTTCCAGAAGGGATCGATCCTGCGCACATGCGACAATACGAAGAAGTGGCCGAAGGACCTTAACCCCGACATCCATATTTCCGGCGAGATCATCTCCGGTGCCATCTGGGATCTTCGCAAACTGATCGGACGCGACACTGCAGAGCATCTGTTCCACATGATGGGCTATCTCAATCCGGATGGCATTGGCAGTACAGCACCGGGTCCGATGCTTGACGCATTCTCGAGTGTGCTTACGGCGATCATCGCAACGGATGACGACGATAATAATCTTACGAACGGAACTCCGCATCTCGCGCAGATACTTAAAGCCTTCAACCTTCATAATATTGGTCTGAGCGGTTTCTTGTCACTCTCAGTAGATCAGATCGCCGATCAGGATTCGTTGGTTGTTGGCTATCCTGTTACTGCAAATGTCAAATATGGCGGGAAGGTCGGCACGCTCGATGCAGCATCGGTTCTGGTGCATTACTCCGTCGATGGAGGAACGACATTTCAGACGGCGCCTTTGGCCCTTCAAGGCGGGAATATGTTTACAGGTCTAATTCCGAAAGTCCGACCTGGCAGCATCGTCCACTACTATGTTTCCGCACGGACGAATTTCGCTGATGCCGGCGAAGGAGATTCTCCTACGGCGATTTTCCTTGTCGGCTTCCGCCGCATCTCGCTCGACGATGCGGAGCAGGACCGGGGTTGGTCACTTGCACAGCCCTCGGACAATGCCACGACCGGACTTTGGACTCGCGACATTCCATACGGCACATATCTTAATCTTCCCGACTTCGTGCAGCAGGACACCGATCATACCGCGAACGGCAGCTACTGCTACCTGACTGGAAATGCAAACAAGGCAATCGCGAGCAGAGATATCGGATATGATGATGTCGATAATGGCTCGACAACGCTTACGACGCCGATGCTCGATCTATCAACATTTGCTAATCCTGTCATCAAGTATTGGTACTACTATCGGAACGACGCGGGGAGCAATCCTGGACTACCGAAATGGGTGACAATGATCTCGAATAATGGTGGCACGTCCTGGAAGTTCGTTCAGAATACAAACGAGATTGCTATGGGTTGGACAGCCTTCATCGTACAGGTAAGCAGCTTCGTTGTTCCATCGGACAAAGTAATGCTTCGGTTTATTGCGACGGACAATGTTGGTGCGATCGTCGAAGCAGGTATTGACGATCTTGAGGTACTCGAAGGACCGAAGAGCGAATTCCAGGGAGTGAGTTGGAATCAGCAAGCATCATCCGCTACGATGGGCAGCGTCCACCCAAATCCAATTGCAAGTGGTACACAGGTTTCGATTCCCTTCTCACTTGTAAAGAGCGAGCATGTCGTAATCGTCGTAAAAGATCTACTCGGCAGGATCGTTGCAACACCGGTTGATCAATTCCTGCGTTCAGGTTCCTATGACGTCCCATACAAGGTCACTTCATTGCCGGCAGGTACCTACTGGGTTCAGATGATGACCTCAGATCAAATGAGGTTCAGCCGCTTTGTAGTTACACACTAATGTTTGTACTACTTTTCAAAATAGAAAGGCCCGCGGGACTCCCAGAATCCGCGGGCTTTTATTGTTATCATGCAGGCTTGCACTCCAGTCCAGAGTGTAAGCACACTCCATCCGATCATGCTTGATCCTGAGAAGCACTCAGCACAGCGTTCGATAGGTCATAGGAACGGCTTTTTCCCTGCTGCCGGATTGATCTTATAGATGATCTTTCTGATCGTGTCGCCTTGCAAGTAAGGATAGCTCTCCTGCACGAACTCAATCGCTTCGGCACGCGAGAACTGATATTCCTGCCTTACCTTTCGGTACGTCTGCCGAATGATGAAATCGCGAAGCGTCTTTTCATTGATAAGGTCATAGCGCGAGAGCTGCTCGAACAACTCATCGCTGATGAGGTCGCCAAGAGGGTTTTTCGTATCCGGCCGACGTGCAAGGGATCCTTTGCGCGCTTGGTAGCCCGAGAAATGAGGAAGGTCGGTTGTGGTCGAATAACGAGCGGGTACTGCTTGAGAAGTTACTGACATGGCCTTTAAGCTAATTCATTCATACTCAATCACACAGATCGAAGCTTCTGCGACTGAACAATGCTGGCGGCTCGTGACCCTTGCGGGACGAAAGCAAACCGTATGTTCATCGTATTGCTACGAGTTCGAAAGCAGTATCAATGATTGCTAAAGGCTATGGCTGCTACGTTAGTGACACACACACAAAGCGGCAGATATTGCTCGCTTGTAGGGATAAGACCGATGAAGTGATAAAAGGTAACACGATCTCGGGGTCACAAAAATTTACCCCAATTTCGTCAAGACTTCAACGTAGTAGCAATTGGCAGGAGTGGTCGGATCTATCAAAAAAGCCCGGTTCAACACAATTCTCTTGGAACGGGGCAAATATAAGCATTTTTTTAGGCCTTGTCAAGTCCTCCTGTTTAAGAAGATGGCCCTTGCCAAAGCCAGCGCATGCTCGATCTTTGAGAGTTTCGGGCGCCCTCTTAGCGTATCGTAATCAAGTCGCTCGATCTTCTTGATCATCATCTCTGCTTCTGCCAGTATAGCCCTCAGCTCAAAACGGAGCCTTCCAGTCACAAGACTTGGTAGCGACTCCCCCTTCTTGAGAAGCCCCGAGGCTCGCGAGAGTTGAAGTTGGACCAACTGCCTTAAAAGAGCATGATCGGTTAGGAGAGTGGAAGCCGGATCCCTCGGCCTATCACGAGGCAGGTCAGCAGTCGGGAAATAGCATCGACCACGCTCGAGATCCTCCTTCGCGTCCTGGATGAAGTTGATCAACTGTAGCGCAGTGCAAATGTCATCTGAGAGCTGGATCCGATCCGCATCGCGATATCCGAACAGTGCGAGCACCAGTTCTCCAACCGGAGCTGCCGAGCGTGCCGTGTACCAGTATAGATCTGCTTCGGTACTGAACTTCGCGCTGTCGTGAACATCAAACGTGAATGCATCGAGTAGTCTGCTAAATGGATCGATCGATAGCTGATATTCTTCTATTGAATGGCTGAGCGCAACGAAAGCTGGATGTCTCGGCTCAATCCCCAAGAATGTCTCTTCCAACTGCCTCCTCCAGTCTGCTAGCAATCTTAAGCGCTCCTCGACCCTTCGGCCTTGATCGTCCGCAAAGTCATCCGCGGTGCGCATAAAGGCGTAGAGATTGTAGAAATGTTGACGTGACTTTTTGGGAATGAGGATCGATCCTACGGGGAAATTCTCGTAGTGCCCTGACGCGATCTTTCTCGTAATATTTTCGGCCTCAACCAGGTTGGTAGTTTTTCGCTTCATTGAGCCGGTCAACGATTCGTGGCTCGTATTTATTCCGATGTCTGTGAGAAGAGAAAACCGCTAATCTATTCGGTTGCGAAAATGTTCTTATCTTTGCACCTGAAATTTGATAATCATGCTAGGCAACTCGCTGGCTTACATCCTTGAAACCCTTAGAAGCTATGAGCATTCATCCCTCGTTACGGCAGTTTGGTTATGTTTTGAGCCTCATGCTCGTCGTTGGTCTTGTTGGCTGCGGCAAGAAAGATGCTGATGAGGAAGACGATTCGGGCGGCAAGTCCGACGCTGCTGCTACCGTCGCGACGGTTGATATGACAAACGGTGCTACGATCATTGGCACGGTGAAGCTCGATGGAGCTGCTCCTGCCGCGAAGGTGATCAATATGGGTGGCGATGCATTCTGCGGCAAGGCGCACACGACCCCGGTATCGGACAATCATTGGGTCAATAACAACGGTGCGCTGGTCAACACGTTTGTTTACGTAAAGGACGGGCTTGCAGGAAAAACTTATGCCGCACCTGCTACTGCGATCACGTTGGCTCAAAAGGGTTGCATGTATGAGCCGCACGTATTTGGAATCATGATCGGTCAGACGATGAAAGTCGAGAACGACGACCAGACACTTCACAACGTGCACTCCGCCTCTGCGGCTAACGAATCCTTTAACGAAGGACAGCCGCCGGGAACACCTGCGAAAGAGCACAAGATGACAAAGCAGGAAATCATGGTACCGATCAAGTGCGACGTACACGGCTGGATGAATTCCTACGCTGGCGTTCTTCCCCACCCGTTCTTCGCAGTTACGGATGCGGATGGAAAGTACAAGATCGCGGGCGTACCTGCCGGCGATTATACGATAGAGGCCTGGCACGAATCGACCAAGTCGGACGCTGCCGGTGTAACGCAGGATCAGAAGGTCACCGTCGCCGCAAAGGATTCAAAGACGGTAGACTTCACCCTGAAGGCTCAGTAGACTTTGCTCTTTGGTGGTCATCTAACGGTGACCACCTTTTATTTTGGCGAAGACACATCGCATCCGCGTCTAGAGAGTGTTTGAGAGAGTTGTTTTGATGTCCTTTTGGAGGAATACGTGAACATACGACGTTTGTCCCGTTTTGGCTGGATTGTTCCAGTTCTACTTTTTTTGACGCCGACCCTTTTGATGGCGCAAGCAGTGCCGCCAAGATATAAACATTGGTGGTTACCGGATGCTTCATCAAGCTACGCCGGGCAGATCGATGACATGTTCTATCTGATCCTCTGGATAACGCTCTTTGTGTTCTTCCTTGTAGAGGGGGCGCTCATCGTCTTCCTTTGGATATACCGTTACAAGCCCGGTCGCAAAGCGATCTATACGCACGGTAACAACACCCTGGAGATCACGTGGACTGCCATTCCTGCGGTCATCCTCGTCTTCCTGGCTGTCTTCAGTAATTCGCTTTGGTCAGAGATCCGTGACCCAAACAAATTTCCGAAAGGCGCGCCTGCGATCCAGATCAAGCCACGCCAGTTCGAATGGGATATCACGTATCCCGGCCCGGACAAGAAATTTGGTACGGCCGATGATATTCAGACGATCAATCAGCTGTACCTTGTTGTGAACCAGCCGGTACAGATCAAGCTCGAAGGCCAGGATGTGATCCATAGCTTCTTCGTGCCAGAGTTCAGGATCAAGCAGGATGCTGTTCCAGGAATGCCCACTGCAGTTTGGATCAAGCCGATCAAGGAAGCGCAGTATGAGATAGCGTGCGCAGAGCTTTGCGGTCTGGGACATTATCGCATGAAAGGGACCGTCTCGATCGTCACGCAGGATTCGATGGATCGTTGGGTGAAATCGCAGACACCTGAACCCGCGGCTGCACCAACGACCACAGTCACGCCCTAGGCCAACCGCAGTTCGGTTACAAATCCACGTAGCAAGTTTTAGTATCACAAGTTTTATATCGCGAATATCTTCTTTATGGCAACGCTTGTAGCACCAGCGATCGTAAGAAAGAAGTCAGTCAAGGGTGGAGCGCACGACGCCCACGGGCATCATGAGCTCGGGTTCGTGCAGAAGTATATCTTCTCGCAGGACCACAAGAGGATCGGCATCCAGTTCATGTTTTCGAGCTTGTTCTTCCTGCTCGTAGGCGGAGGACTTGCAATGATCGTTCGTCTCGAGCTTGGCTGGCCGGGTCATGCGTTCAAGTTTTTGAGCTTCCTGCCAACCACAATGGTCGCGGGCGGAGTGATCCTGCCGGAGTTTTATAACTCGGCGTTCACCATGCACGCAACCTTCATGATCTTCTTTGCGGTGATGCCATTCCTCATGGGCACCTTCGCGAATTTTCTTATCCCGTTGCACATCGGTGCACCGGATATGGCATTCCCGAAGATCAACATGCTCTCGTTCTGGTTTGCGCTGACTGCCGGAATCATCATGTTCTCGAGCTTCCTCGTAAAGGGCGGTGCGGCAGGCGGAGGCTGGACAAACTATCCCCCTCTCTCCGATCTTTCTGAACTTTCGGGGGTGAACGTCGGACAGAATCTTTGGATCATCAGTCTGCTCATCTCCGGAGTTGCCTCGCTCATGGGAGCGGTGAATTACATCACGACAGTCGTCAATATGCGCTGTCCGGGAATGAGCTTCTTCCGTATGCCACTTGCGATCTGGGCGATCTTCGTGACAGCGATCCTTCTTCTGCTTGCGATCCCCGTGCTAACGGCTGCGCTTGTACTTCTCCTCTTCGATCGCACAGTTCATACCAGCTTCTTTATCCCGGCAAGTATCCTTGTCGCTGGACAGCCTCTTGTAGGTAGATCAGGCGGAGGTCAGGTGCTTTTGTGGCAGCATCTATTCTGGTTCTTCGGACATCCCGAAGTGTATATCATGATCCTGCCTGCCATGGGAATCGCTTCGGACATTCTTGCCACGTTTGCTCGTAAACCGATCTTTGGATACAAGGCGATGGTCTTTTCCATCTGCGGTATCGCTGTGCTTGGGTTCTTTGTATGGGGTCATCACATGTTCCAGTCGGGTATGAATCCACTGCTGGGTACTACGTTCATGATCTCGACAATGCTCATAGCGGTGCCATCTGCGATCAAGACATTTAATTGGCTAGGGACGCTCTACGGCGGTAATTTCAAATTCACGACCGCATTCCTCTTTGCAGTTGGCTTCGTTGCGATGTTCGTTATCGGCGGACTCTCTGGTATTTTCATGGCTTCGACGCCGGTAGATATTTTCATTCACGATACCTATTTTATCGTCGGGCACATTCACTACGTGCTTTTCGGCGGATCGATCTTCGCAATCTTTGCCGGCCTCTACTACTGGTTTCCAAAGATGTTCGGCAGAATGATGAATGAGACGCTGGGAAAGATCCATTTTTGGCTAGTGTTCCTCACGTTCAATGGCGTCTTCTTCCCGATGCACATACTCGGCATTGGTGGAATGATGCGCCGCATCTATGACTACACCCAATATCCGCACTTGAGCCATTTCCAGGGCTTGAACGCATTCATGTCGGTCTGCGCGTTCATCCTTGGCGCTTCGACCTTGCTGTTCCTGTTCAACCTATTCTGGAGTATGTTCAAGGGCAAGCCGGCTGGTCAGAACCCCTGGCACGCCAACACACTCGAATGGACGTTGCCATCACCGCCAGTTCATGGGAATTTCAGCGAAACGCCGCATGTTTTTCGTGGGCCTTACGAATACAGCGTGCCCGGACATACTGAGGATTTCTGGCCTCAGAACGAACCGCCGGAAGGGTGGCTTGAGCGTGCGCAACAAATGAAGGCAGCCGCCACACATGGATAGTCAATCGCATTTCGAGTTTCAAAACGGTGGAGTCCATTCCAAATGGCTCCACCGTTTTGCATTGCTTACGGCGGTCACGACATTTTTTCTGATCTTCGTTGGCGGGCTTGTTAAATCGCACGAAGCTGGCCTCTCCGTACCTGACTGGCCGACCACCTATGGCGAGTTCATGCTCACCTTTCCCTATTCCAAGTGGGTTGGGAATATCTTTTATGAGCACAGCCATCGCCTGCTTGCAACATTGGTCGGTGCATTCATCACATTCGAAGCGATCTGGCTTCAACTTTCGAAGTATAGCAACAGGCTAAAGTTGCTTGGATGGATCGCGTTCGTTGGAGTTTGTATTCAGGGGTATCTTGGTGGTCTAACGGTAAAGTACCTCCTTCCTACTTCGATCTCGACTGGTCACTCGATGCTAGCACAGGGTGTCTTTTGTTTGACCGTCACGATCGCGCTCTTCACTTCGAAGGCATGGCCGAATGTCCGGCGTATCATTCAACCTAGTTCGATCGATCTTCGGAAGCTCTCCGCCTGGACAATTGGTGCCATCGCATTCCAGATCATGCTCGGTGCGCTTATGCGTCACGAAAACGCAGGGCTTGCTATCTCTACATTTCCACTTGCGAACGGCCACATCATTCCAGAGTTTACATCGAGCGGCATCGCTCTCAATTTTGCTCACCGCGTTGGAGCTTTGATCGCCTCGGGATTTGTGCTGGCAACAGTCACAATCATTCTTTGGGAGTACAGATATGACCGCAAGCTCACGCGCCCAGCGCTCTTAGCGATTTTCGTCTTGATACTTCAGATTGCACTCGGCGCAGTCACAATACTAAGCGGGAAAGCGGTGACGCCAACCACATTGCACGTATCCGGGGGAACGTTGTTATTGTGTACGATGCTCGTCATAAGCCTTCGGGCACATCACCGTTACGAATCAAAAGCTGCGACTCAAGGTGAATCGCGTCATCGCGAACCTTCCGTCGTGCCATCAACGATTAGTTGACCAATCCATCGTGGAACAAGCGATCCAACACGACCTTCGGGCTCCATTTAACTGGCGACAATACGCGAGGGATCTTTATGATCTCTCGAAGCCCGGCATCGGATTCTATGCGCTGATCACGACTGCAGCATCGTTCTGGCTTGCCTCGCACGGTACATTCGACATTGCCTTCTTTGTGAAAACAATGATCGCTACTGCTCTCGTCACTTGCGGAGGCGGCGCGCTTAATCAGGTGCTCGAAGTCATTCCTGATAGTCAGATGCGTCGCACAGAGAAGCGTCCACTGCCGTCTGGGCGAATGCCGGTATCAACAGGCTTGATCTTTGGCGTGTCGACCTCGATTGCTGGTGTCGTTCTGATGCAGGCATTCGTTGGAAGTCTTGCGGCGCTGCTTGCCATCGGCACCTTAGTGGGCTATCTCTTTGTCTATACGCCTCTCAAGAAAAGAACTTCGCTCTCTACTATCATCGGTGCGTTTCCCGGTGCGATCCCGATACTCATTGGTTGGGTTGCAGTAACAGGTACGATCGACATTCGGGGATGGGTGCTGTTCGCGATTCTGTTTTTCTGGCAAATCCCTCACTTTCTCGCGATCGCATGGATGTACCGTAAGGACTACGCTCGCGCCGGATTCCCGATGCTCACCGTGATCGATCCGGATGGATTTCGTGCGGCGCATCAGGTGATCGTTTATGTGTTGGGGTTAATTCCGATCAGTCTTCTTCCTACGATGCTAGGGCTGACAGGATGGATCTACTTCGTCGGTGCCTTCATTCTCGGGGTGGGCTTTGCGGTAAGCGGAATTCAGACCGCTTTCCAGCGCACGAATGCTGCAGCAAAGCGATTGCTTTTTGCTTCGATCATTTATTTACCCGCGCTGCTTGCACTTATGTTACTTGACAAACGGTAACGATGGATTCAACGGTTCGCGAGTTCACCACGAGATCCAGGAATAAAGTCCTCGGTATCATACTCTGGGCAACGATCATGCTTTTGATCGCAGGCTCCATCGCGTACATCATTTGGTATAAGTCCGCACAATAGCCATGCGCGAAATCGTCTACGAAAAAGCGGGACTTCGAGACTCGACGCACGCCGGCGGTGAGTTGATCAATAGCGGCCGCTTCGCGTTCCTGTTGATGATGGGCGCGGATGTTATGCTATACGTTGGCCTGCTTGGCGGTTACTTCGTGCTGCGTGGCGGCTCGCTTAGCTGGCCCCCACCAGGATCGCCTGCGCTTGACCCCGCGCTCATGCTATGGACATGCCCGCTCATTTTGCTCGCTTCGCTCAGTATTGGATTCAGTGTTCGCTCGCATCATAAGAATACTCTGAAGTTTTTGCGGCTCTCGCTTGCAGCGACACTCATTTTTATTGCGTGCTTCGTTGCGATCACTACGACAGAATGGTCGAACCTCCTGAAAAACGGTCTTGATATCATGACCGTCTTTGGTGGCATCTATCTGATCATCACGGGCATCTTCCTGCTTCATATTTTGGGAGCAGCAATCTCTGTGATCGGAATGATCCGGCGAGTCTCGCGCTGGCGCACTTACACTCGTTCGGCAAACAGCATCCCGCATCTTGCGATGTTCCTGTATATGCAAACGGCAATCTGGATTTGCCTCTACGCACTCATTTACGCCTCATGAGTGTTAGGTTGCGCGATTGATCGATCCAACTCACGATGCAACCAAATTCGAATCGAACGCAGTGGCTCTTGTGGACCGTGCTTGGGGTCGTACTCCTCGGAGTCGGCATCTTTGCCCTTAATGGCTGGCTGAAGGAGCAGGAGTTACGCACGCCGACAGAACAACTCCCCGACTACGGTGCGGTGCCTGCCTTTCAACTCACGAACCAGAACGAAAAGCAATTTACAAACACAAATCTTCAGGGTCATATCTGGATCGCCGATCTTATCTTCACGCATTGCCCAGGAAGTTGTCCGATCATGACATCGAAGCTATCTTCGATCCAGAAAAGCCTGACAAAAA
>Ga0207112_1213_pt1 | contig 12102 bp, 6 predicted proteins | sample Alteio_BWMinHeat_72_FD_153549 | JGI IMG/M metagenome (GOLD analysis project Ga0207112, IMG submission 153549) | Enriched cells from forest soil in Barre Woods Harvard Forest LTER site, Petersham, Massachusetts, United States -... | ecosystem: Environmental > Terrestrial > Soil > Temperate forest >...
GTGGCAGGTTGGTCTTGCGCTAATGCTTGAGAGAACCTAAGCCTTTAGCTTCTCTTCCTCTTCTCTCACAATCTGCTCAATAGAGGCTGGTCTAAATATCCCCGGTCAGGTCAGCCAACATATTATATTTTGTCTTTGTATTCCCTGAAGCCTTCAACCAATTGCTTGAATGAGGAAGGCTTGTATCTCTCAAAGCTCTCTTCGTCCACGTAAACGAAGTCGTATTCCACGGCTGCCTGTGCCCTGTTGATGTCGTCGCACCATTGCCGCAGCCGTTGCATCTTCAGCGGAACGTCAAGGTCTTCACGACCCTTGGTCTCGACAATGAAGATTTCATTGTCGGACAACTTCACCATGAAATCCGGGTAGTAGTTGGAGATTTCGCCGTCTGCGTTCACGTAATCCAGCTTGAAATGCACGGCCATGTAGTTCTTGCCGTAGGAAACCACATCCTCGCAGTCTTCCAGAAAACGGGCGAACAACAATTCAAGAGGGCTGTCTCCGATGATGCGGTTAAAGACGCTCTTTTTCGGAATGAGATAGCCTTGATCATTTACCACGAAGGGCCGAGTTTGCCGCAGCTTAATGGTATCGCGGATTTCGGCGTCGCCTTTCTCCTTCACCGTGAGGGCGTTGATCGCCTTCTTGAAGGTCTCGATCAGGGTTTTGGTGGCGGCAAGTTCCGACAGGTTGCGCAACGTGTTGGGGGTTTCCAATTCCACCGGACGGTCAAACAATTGCTCTTGCACAAACGCCTTGACCTTGCCATACAGCACGTCGTAGCCGCTGACCAGCCGCAAATCCTTCATCATAGTCTGCGCGAAGTAACCGATCACGCTGCGGTAATCCGCAATGCCAGCGGTGTCGAGAATGGTGGTGTGCGTCACCTCCCCGGTGGTGATGTCCTTGAAGGCGATCTCCCGCTGTTCCTCCTCGCTGAACTCTAGGTACACCACGTGCTGATGCCCCAACGCGGTCACGTCAAGGTCGCCCAGGTTCTTATATTCCCGGTAGACGCGCGGCGTGAGCACCGGGATTTCAATATCCAGCGCGTCGATGTCTTTCTTGGCGTTTTCCTGTTCGATTTCCACCACCAGCGGGGTTTTAGCCAACGTGCCTTCGCCCATCGGCTTGCGTTCCAGCACCACGCCTTCCGCCTGAATGGATTCGACGAAATCCATAAAGGCATTCGTGCCGACTACGCTGACGTATTCCTCCACATCTCCGGGATACATTTTGCGCAAGCCGCGTCCCAGGGTCTGTTCGGGCAGGATATTGCTCGGAGCGGTATAGGCGCGTAGGCCCACGATGGTGGTAACGTTCCGCACATCCCAACCCTCTTTGAGCACCATAACAGAAATGATGGCTTTGTAGGGGCTGTCCAATCCGTCAATTGAGTTAGCTTGATCGCGCAGCTTATCCAATTCCTCTTTGCCTTTGCCCGACGTTGCTTCGGAAATTTCTCCATTGTTCTTCGTGTGAATGACCAGCACGGCGTCCTTTAGATCAGGATAGCGGCCTTCGAGGTATTCGGCCACGTCGTCGCAGTTGCGAGTGTCGTCGGTCATCACGAACAGGATGGCTTTCTTGCCCAGCTTTTCGTGTTCGACATACGCCTTGCGCCACTCGATCACGCCTAGGTGAATATAATCCTCGTATTTCTCGGTGAACTTGGCGCTCTGGTGCTCCACCAGTTTGGCGCGGCTGGCAGCGTCGGGCAGCACCGGGTGCTTGACCACGTTTTGGGATATGGCCTCCACCAGCGGGTAATCGGCGACGGTCTGCACGAAAATTGCGCCGTTGTTGTGCTTAGGCGTGGCTGTCACGTCCACTTGCAGGGAGAGCGAGGAATCTTTTTGCTTAAGCCGGTTGTGGATGTCTTCGATGGATTTGAACCACGCCATGCGCGGGTCGTGAATATGGTGTGCCTCGTCGTTCAGCACCATCAACTCATCAATATCGCGCACAATCATGCCCAAATCCACTTTGGAGTCCGTGGTCGCGCCACTGGGCCGCTTCCCCAGAAAGTAATCCTTTGTGTCTTCATCATCGGGCGAGGCGGGAATGTCGTCCCCGGAATAGACGCGGTGAATGTTGGTCAGAAAGATATTGCCGGTCGGGCGAGTGATGCGTACCTCGTCCTGCACGTGAAGAGTTAGTTGAAAATCGTCGCGCCAGTTGCGCCCGTCCACGCCGTCGTCGGGTAAGACCGGATCGTCTTTCAAGAAAATGCGAAGGCCCTGAAAGTCTCTGTAGATGCGATCCAGAACAATGATGTTAGGGGCGATGACCAGAAAATTGCGGGCCAGTTGCGAATCTGGCTCGTACAGCTTGTGGAAGAAGCTCCAGGCCAGCGCCAGGCTCAGCACCTTGGTCTTGCCTGTGCCAGTCGCCATCTTCACCACGAAGCGCCGCCAAGTCTCGTCAAACATACCCGTGGAGACCGCGCCGGAACTATCAAAGCGCATCAAGTCGTACTTGTCATGCACGCCTACAACGTCGTACAGATAAATGATTGTCTCTAGTGCTTCGCGTTGCGCGAAGTAATACTGAAACTCGGCCATTGAGCCGTCGGTTTGGGGAAGGAGGTGCGGAGTGTTGAACCACCAGTTGAGCAGGCTCTTGCTGGTGTCCGTCGCCCCCACATAGCCGCTGTCCCGCCATTCCTTCACTTTCTTGCGCAGTTGCGGCACCAGCGGCGGCATCAACTTTTCAGATCTGGACTCCCGCAGGGCTTCATCCGCCGGAAACCAGCGCACCGCCGGGTCCAGGATGGCGTAGGGCGATTCGGGGAAGCTGGGATGGAGTGCCATTATTTCTTCCCTCCCACGGTAACTTCGACAATGATCATGGTGTCGTTGCCGAAGATGTCCACCACCTTGACGGCCAGCTTGCGCCGCCCCGGTGTGCATTCGTGAAAGACGCTGGTCAGTTCCAGCGAACGGTCCTTTTTGGTACGGAAGGATTGCCACTCGTTTTCAAAGATGTAATCCCCCGTCCAGACTTCCTCATATTCCGGCAGTTCTAACTGTTCGGGCTGCTCCATCCCAGGCATCTGGACTTGTTTCATCCTGTCACGCGGAATGCGGACAATCTCGCGCTTGCTCTCGAAGTTGAAATCCACCGCCCAATAATCAATCCAGTCCGTCCATTTTTTGGTAAGGCGTTCGCGACTAAAGACGCCCTTGGCGTCCCTGCTCACCTTCACGATCTGCCCCTTTTCCGCCACGATCTTGCTGGATTTATCTTTGAGCGATGCTTCGGCGGCGGCGATGGAGTCCTGCGAATAAAAGACTGAAAAGTCGGTCAGTTCCACCGCCACGCTGTTCTTTTTGACGTGCGGCTTCACCTCGATAGCCGCCACATCGTGGAAAACCACCTGATTCTTTTCCACCGCCCGCTTGTCGAACACCTCGGCAGGAATGTACTTGGGGGCGATGTCAATGCCCTTGGCGCGGGCTTCGTCCAGCACGTTGGGAAACAGACCCATCTCGAATTCAAAGCCCAGAATGTCCACGCGGGTGATGTGCTTCTGGCGGCATTCCAGGATAACCTCTTCCACGAACAGGCGCGTCACCGGCTGATTGACAGGTCCCACAGACACCAGCCGCCCGGCCTTCTTGCCGTGGAACGTATTAAAGCCGTCGGTCCTCTCGGCGCGGTAGGCACGCAGGATCAGGTCCACGAAGGCGGCTTCCTTTTCTTTCAACTGCTTTTGCTGTTCCGCTTCGCGCAGGTTGGGGTTGACACCGATGTAATGCTGGCGCTCGTACTTGCCCAGGTTAAGGATTTCAAAGGCGCGGTAGTTCTTGCCTTCAACCTTCAACTCCCGCTGCACGCCTATCAGCCGCTTGCGCGTGGTGTGAATGGCAAACTTGCCTAAGTCGGTGACGATCCACTTGCGTCCCAGTTTTTCGGCGACAGCGGCGGTGGTGCCGGAGCCGCAGAAGAAGTCGGAGACCAGATCGCCCTCATTGGAAGATGCTTTGATGATGCGTTCGAGGAGGGCTTCGGGTTTTTGGGTGGCGTAACCAGTGTCTTCGCCCGCCATCGGATTAACGAAGTTTATGTCAGCCCAGACATCATCAATCACTACGCCCTTTGTTTCAGAGAGGTATCGCTTGTAGCTATAATTTGCTCCAGCTGACTTAGGTTCGATGAGTGCATTCGCAGCTTTTAAGCGGTTCAGTGTGGCTTGAGAGTAAGTGTTTAAGTCGCTGATGCGATAAAGGCCTTTCCCATCCCCGTCGTCGTATTTGAACCTCTTCAAATATTCTTCACTGTAGGAAATGTATTGTCGCTGATAGACGTAACGATCAGCGGTTTTAGAAAAGAACAGAATGGTGTCGTGGTTTGACGGGAACTTATTGGAAAGAGCTTTGCTACTGCCTGTGCTTGATGAGCGACGCCAAATTATCTCAGAAACTAAATTATAGGTGCCAAACACTTCGTTTAGAACTGTGCGAATATAGGCTACAACCCGCTAATCACAATGCACATAAATACTCCCATCCTCCGCCAGCAAGTCTCGCATCAGCACCAGCCGCTCGTAGATCATGGCAATGAAGGAATCCGCGCCCTTGCCCCAGGTATCGCGGTAGGCGATCTCTTCCAGGATGTTGGGCTTTTTGGTGAAGGTATCGCCGCCAATCTCGATGTCCATTGAGAAATCCGCGCCCACGTCAAAGGGCGGGTCAATGTAAATCAGCTTGAGGCCGCCCTGCTTTTCAATCTCCTCACGCAGCGGGCCGTTCTTCAGCGATGAGAGGATCAGCTTGTTGTCGCCCCAGATGAGCTTGTTCGTCCAGCCCTTAAGCTGGCGGCCCCGCGCATCGGTTGCGAACAGGTCAGCTTGCAGAGCCGTTTCTTCAGGCTTTTCTGCACGAGGCTCGTCCACCTGTTCGATTACCTGGAAGGGCAGGACAATATTACAAACTTCGCTGGTCTTGCCATTCCAAACCAGCTCGACTTCCCGCTTGTCCTCGAACAGCAAGAAGCGGTACTTGTCCGGCAAGGGTTTGCCCGCTTCGAGATAACGGATGATTTCCTGCTGTTCCTGTTCAGTTAATCCCGCCATGAATATCCTCATTCTTTTCCCGGCGCTTCTATTTCGATTTAGCGCACGCCGTCGGCCAACGCAATGCCGTCGATCTGAACGCGGGAGAAGGCTTTGTTATGGCCCATCGAAAACTTCCGGGAACTAGCCGGTGAATCTTTTTTGGAGGAAATCTAAACAGGCAAGTATAGACGAAGAAGAGTGAAAAATAAGGCAATGATTTGTTAAGCGACCCGCGAAAAGCGCTTTACAAACTATTCAAAACAGTTTAGGATATTGTTCATGAACAAATCCGAACTTCAAAAATTCACAAGCTGGCTTGGCAAGCGCAGTTACAAGGCGCGATTGGAGCGGTTTGGAATCGAGCGACTGCAAGAGATTGCCCGCGAGAACGGCAAGAAGGGCGGGCGTCCCAAGGGAAACGGGAAGAAACAACGGGCTACGAAAGCGGACAGAAAGGGACGGAGGCAGCATAGCTAAGAAGGAAGCGAAGAAAATACGCGGGATTTACGAGAAGGTTCCCGGTTCCGAAGTTTGGTGGATTCGATATTCGGACGCAACGAGCCGAATTCGCCGGGAAAAGGCGGGGCTGAAGCAGACGGCCAGTACCCTGTACCGGAAGCGCAAGACGGAAGTGCTACTGAGCAAGAAGCTGCCGGAAAGCAGAAAGCGAGTGATGAGTTTTGAGGAGTTGTCCAAGGACGCCCTGACCTACTCCAAGGCCCACAAACAGGACTACCGGCATGACGGCTATCGCACCTTTCGCCTACGTACCAGTTGGCAGCGGTAGAGCGCTTGGCTGAGATTAACCGGGCAATCAAAGAGGGGAAGCCGGAGAAACAAGGGGAGCGCGTCACAGAGGGTCTAACTGACACCAGAACTAGCACCGAGAATTTTGAGCCGGTTCCCGAAAAGCAAGACGGTGCGGAGCAATCTGTATTGATGTAACATGTTAGCGAGATGCGCGCCCGTAGCTCAGTTGGATAGAGCGTCGGACTTCGAATCCGCAGGTCGGGCGTTCGAGTCGCCCCGGGCGCGCCAGAATTTTCAAGGACTTAGCGTTCAGCTCGTACAAGGAGCTGCACAGTTTTGGTGCAAATTGTGCGGGATTTGTGCGGGATTGAACACATCGTATGAATTCCATTTTGGTAATTCCGGCCAATTTCTCGTTGATTCCATGCAGAGCGGTGGAGTGAATAGCAATTTATCTCAATACGGAGGCACCACGTTTGATCTGCTGACGCTCGGCTTTGGTGACGCCCTCCTTCATAACCAGCCGCTTATTATCAATGGAGAGAAAATCATTTACCCGAATGAACAGTTTGTTGACGAAATCTATGTATTTGACGCTCCACCGGATTATCCTCCCCCCTTCAATTCCGAGACGAATACTCTTGTAAATGCAACAGGGCAAGTCGCTGGTTATGGGTCGTTCTACATCGAGTATCATCCAATCCCAGAACCTACCTCCCTGCTTCTTCTCGGCTCCGGTTTAGTTGGACTGGCGGGTGTTTGTCGAAGGAAGTTCCGCAAGAACAGCTAGAGGAAACCCACTGCCAAAAAAAGGTCTTGCTGCCGGCTTTCCCCGTTTCCTAGTCACTGTCCGAGAAGCACTGCCTAAAAGCTCCAATACCGACCAAGACAAGAACCCCAACTTTCCAATCTTTTCTGGAGCTTCTTGGCAGGAGTGGGTGGGCTTCGCGGTCTGGAATCCGCTGTCATTCCACAGTGCAAATGCACGAATAGCGCATTCTTCGGAAGGCTGTCGCCGTTGCACAGGCGCTATTAGGACCCGCCAAGAGGGGCCTCCGGGATGGGGTCAATATCCCCTATGGGACCCTGGACGATCCAGAGCATCAGAAAGCCCGACTTCAACGGCCTCAATGCTGGTTCGTTCTATCTACACCCAAGCCCTCTGTCCGTTTTCCGGACGACGCTTCGAGCCCTCCATCGATGAGGGAGTTTCTGAGCCGTTATTGCCATCGCAACTCGATTGCGGCCAAACCATTCTCCTTGACGCCGGTCAAGACATGCCAGGAGTAAACTCTGTACTCGCTCATGCGACCTCCCAAACTGGCGCACAATTCCCGCACACAAGCCTTGGAAGCCTCGGTTTTATTAGGCCTGGAATAGCACAACGGATTAGCAAACCGCTGGGCTATACTCAGATTCGGTCACATACCGTCTCCAGTTTGAATCCGGCGTGAAGAATTTGCAGCATATACTGATGGGTCCAGGCACTCAGGAAGTCGTAGCTCCAGACATGAATCGCTCCCTCCGACTTCATTCGCTCCGTAGAACTACCAATTGGCAGAGCGATAAACGATTTTGCCTCCTAAGCCGGTCATCAGATTTTTGATATCAAATATTTCATTCTCAGGAATAGTAAAGTAGTCCCGGTCCAGCACAGCAAAGTCGGCCAATTTGCCGGGTTCCAAGGAGCCAATCTCCTTGTCACGCCAGACATATTGTGCCGCCCAGATCGTCCATGCCCTTAGGGCACTGACGCGGTCAATACGCTCCTCTGGAGTCCATACACGACCGTTCAGTTGCCGTGTAACGTAGAAACCAACCCATGGCCACACCGAATCCCGATAAGGCCAGTCCTTAATCAAACCGGTCATCTCAAACTTATCTTCGTCATCACTCAACTTGCCAATGTGAGCGTCCGTGGACAGGATAAACTTTGCACCAGCATCCATCCAGCTCTTGACGGGCTGAACCCAAGGGAGATATCGCTCGCCATAATCCTTCAGAGTGCTCAAACGAGCGCCGGAGAATTGGGTTGCCTGGAAACTCATGATAAAACCTAGCTTCGCCGCCATCGCGGGCTGATCCGGCCGAATCAGATTGCCGTGATCAAACCCCCAGTGCATATTTTGCAGCTCGTCAAGTGTAAGGGCCCGGTCGCCTTTCATGGACGCCGCAGCAAGTTGGAAGGCGCCATCCAGCATCCCGTCGTCCATCGAATGCACCTGGACAAGCCGCAAGCCATATTTAGCAGCAGCCACCATGGCATCAAAGAAAGTATGTCCTGGTGTGAATTCGCAGGCACGCTTGCGGTCCCGCTCCTTAACTTCCTCCGTCAGGCCTTCCGCCTGAGTGCAGCTTTGACCCCATGATTCCGCTCCCACTCCCATGTTCCACAGATAGTCATTGGCGGCGTCGCCGGTAAAATCCCCAAGCAATTTGTAAAATTCCACTGGATCTTTCGCCAACGTGAACCCCTCACGGTGCGCCCAGGCAAATCGCATTGGCATTCTTCCTTCGCGGGCCAATTCATGCAGAGCTCGCAAGACATTTCTCGGCTCGACGTGGCTACCGAATGTTGTCAATCCAAAAGCCGAGTTCTCCTTCATCTCGTCATATAAGAACTGCTCCTCTTCTTTTAGCTTATTTTTCAAGAGAATGTCGTGCGGGACGGTGTAGCTAGCGCGGAGCCCCTCTAGCGACTTGCCGAATTCATCGGTTTCGATCTGTATTGCTTTTGAATTCGAGAGATTTTCCGAGATCCCAGCATCAACCATGACTGGGTTGTTAGGGGACCAATGATCCAGATCTTCCTGAGTAATCTTCTTGCCATCAATACCGTTGCTGCCAGTTCCACTTCGAACGAGCCCCTCGGCCAATTGCCAGGGAGCGTTGACGAGTATCCACTGGCCAGGCCCCATCTGCCGGGCACGGTTCTGCAAGGCCTCTCCCATCCGCGATTTCAGTTGGTCCATGTTGTCAGCAGGCACAAAGATACGCTCTAGCTGCTTGTCCGCCGCAGCTCCTCTATGCCAGAGGCCCCATAATTGCGGGTGCGTATGCGCGTCGATGATCCCTGGAATCATCAGGCGCCCCTTTAAGTCCAGCATCTGAGTCTGGGGGCCAGCAAGCCGCTTAATCTCCGCATCTGGTCCCATCTTCCAGACGCGAGTATTGCGCACTGCCATTGCCTGATAAAAGGTCAGCTTCTGATCCATGCCGGCAATTTTTCCATTAAAAACGATCAATTCCGGAAAGACTGCAACGTCCCGCAACAAGGCTATGTCTTGAGCTCGAATAGTTACGCTTGTAAACAACCAAACTAGAGCTACCAGAAAGCCAAAAGCACATGAACGAGCGAAACAGCGTGTTTTCATTGTTCGCTTACCTCCACATAGTGCAATGCTGAATTTCTAATTCAGTTCCTTTTGAAGCATGCAAACTCGCGCGTTGCGAACCTACATGCACGTTTAACGTCGCAAGGCGCATAAACTCCTCTGCACTACCATTCTCCGTCCAGAACAAAAAGGGAAGAAGAGCCTGCCATCAAGGGCGCGGCTTCATTCTTCCCTCGGCCTTTGAATCTCGCGCTCGTTAAAAGCTTAACTTCAAGGCAAATTGAATCTGCCGGTTGGAGGTTGCCACATCTGTAATCCGACCGGCTGCCGCCGATGCTGCCCCGGTTGTGGAAGCAATAGTCGTCGTACCAGGCAAACTGAAGTTGGGGTGGTTGAAAATGTTGAAAATTTCCGCTCTGAACTGAATGCTCCGCCCCTCGCCCAACGCGGTATTTTTTACCATGGAAAGGTCGAAATCGACCAACTTCGGGCCGATGATGGTGCCGCGCCCCAAGTTGCCAAAGAATCCCGCTGGTTGGAGAGAAAAGGCACAAGGATCAAACCACAGTGTTGGATCCGCTAGGGATCGTCCCGCGACGACACCGGCACACCCAGCAGACACTCCGCTCGTGGGATTGTTGGAGGCGCCTGGATTCAAGTTGGGCCGGATTGCCAGAGTGGAACTGACTGTCAAGACGCCAGGCCGATCGAATCCCACTTGAGCGGTCAAAGGCAAACCGGAATCGATACTCGTAATTCCGGACACCTCCCATCCGCCCACAATCTTCTGACCGACTCCTCCTAGGTTTCCACCAATGGCGTGACCGGAGCCGAAGGGAAGCTGATAGGAAAAAGTAGAACTGAATACTTGCTGCCTGTTGAAATTGGAGGCGGCTCTGTCGCAAACCAAGCAGTCGGGGTTCTGGATACCTTCTTTCAGCTGGAGCGTCTCCCCGGCCCGTATACCGGAAAAATCATCAACCGATTTTGACCATGTGTAGTTCGAGCTGGTCATAAACCCGTGGCCCATAGTTTTCTGTACCGTTACCTGCAAGGAATTGTAGAAAGAGTTTCCGCGCAGATACCGCAAGCCCAGTTCTCCGAAAGCCCGGTTTCTATGCGGCGAGCCAGGAAGAATGAAATATTGACCGTTGCTCAGAATAGTAGGGAAAGGAGTATTGGCATCCAACCCTATCCCGAGGTGTTCTCCATGCGAGCCAACATATCCGACCTGGAGAGGGATGTTTCCTGGCAGTTGCCGTTGAAAATTGAGATTGTATTGAAACACCAGAGGCGTGCAACAAGTGTTGTAATCTGTGGGTTCGTTGGTGCCCAACAAAGGATTTGCAAGATTAAGGAATGGATTCGGGAATGGCACACCTGGAGCGGTTTCACGAACGTTTTGCACCAGAGGAGAAGCAAACATTGAGAAAGCGTAATAACCGGCGAGAATTTCATCGTAAGCCATTCCAAATCCGCCTCGTACCGCCGTTTTCCCATTACCCTTTATATCCCATGCAAAACCGACCCTGGGAGCAAAATTCTTGAGAGATGGGTTATTGGCATAAGGGTGTTGGACTTGGGTAAACTGAGTGCTTGTTAATGTGTTCGTAATAACACCAATATTCTGTCCAAAAGCAGAGTTATTCACATTGATGGGATTTGTCACAAACTCATATCTGATTCCCATATTCAATGTAAGTCTGCTGTTTAGCCGATAATCATCTTGTACGTAAAGGCCGAACAGGAATTGCCGCCAATTTGTATGGGGATCTGCTCCGGGCAGAGAGCCTCGGAACGATGCTGGATTCGCTGCAAAGAAGTCCCGAAGGTTATTGAAAGCATATTCACCCGTGGTCAAAAAATCGTAAAAGAAATAGTCACGGAATCGCTCTACAACTCCTCCGAACTTCAGTGTATGTGAACCCCTGGTCAGGGTTATATCGTCGCTATATTCAAAAAGATTGCGAATCACGTTCTTGTCGCCGCTAGCAACTCCTACCCCTAAAGCAGCTAAGTTCGTTATCGCGATATCCCCAACTCGAGGATATGGAAGACCAAAACGAAGAATCGACGGTTGCTCCACACTCGTTGTATTCAATCCCACGCGGCTAAATCCAAAGCGTGTACTATTCAGAAGAGTTGGAGAAATAATATCTGTTAACTGCAACGTTAAATATTGATTCCCGCTATTAGCGGGTTGAGAGAACCCAGGAATCGGCGCATTGTAGGGATCAACCATATTGGCTTGGTCGATAGTGTAGCGTCCGAAAAGGCTGTGGTTCGCAGTTATCTGGTGGTCAATCCGGATTTGGCCGAAATCCTCGTTCGTCGGCTGGTTTGCGGAAGTCGTCAATTGCCCGATCCCACCCCCAATGGATGGACCATTAGCTGACGGATACAAATCTAGGAATGGTTTAACTGAGGCGTTGATTGGAACCGTGTCTAGGACCGCTGGATTCGTGGCATTAGGCAGGAGTCCCGCGTGAGCGTTTGCATCTGGCACAAAGGTTACACTGGTTCGACCCAATCGGTCCCGGACTCCTTCATAGGTTAAGTAAAAGAACGTTTGATCCTTCTTGAGCGGGCCTCCACCAGAGGCGCCAAATTGGTTTCTTTTGAAAGCAGGAATCGGGCCACAATTGAAAGTCGCAGGATTCCGGCCATTACAGTAGGGCGCATCAAAGAACTTCTTCGCGTCCAGAGCACTGTTTCGCAGAAATTCAAAACCGGAGCCGTGAAACTGGTTGGTCCCACTCCTTGTGACAATGTTCACGACGCCCCCCACGGCTCGCCCGTACTCGGCGCTGTAATTGTTAGTCAAAACCCGGAATTCCCGGATCGCATCCACCCCAAGAAGTCTTCCTCCCACGGCGGCTCCAGCAAGGTTGAAGAAGCTGTTGATGTTGGTTCCATCGTACAAAGTGGAGCTTTGCGCCGGACGCGATCCGCTAATAG
>Ga0207112_1190_pt1 | contig 12020 bp, 14 predicted proteins | sample Alteio_BWMinHeat_72_FD_153549 | JGI IMG/M metagenome (GOLD analysis project Ga0207112, IMG submission 153549) | Enriched cells from forest soil in Barre Woods Harvard Forest LTER site, Petersham, Massachusetts, United States -... | ecosystem: Environmental > Terrestrial > Soil > Temperate forest >...
GTTATGTTGATGCAGCGCCGCCGGCCGCCGGCTCGTCCAACTATATACAAAACAGCCCGTCCAGCGCACAGACCGCCAACATCAACATTACCGGGAGCGTGACGGCGTCTTCCTTCTCTGGAAGCTTGAATGGCGCAGTACAGTTGACGAGCGCATCTTCCGACCCGATTTGCGATGCCTCTCATGCAGGCTCAATGTATTTCAACAGCGTTGTCGGCGCTTTCAAAGGATGCAACGGTACGACATGGTTACAGATGGCTCCTGAAACCGTGGCGACCCCGGCAAGCTCCTCCGCCGCCTGCACGACGGGAACGATTCAGTCGGATGCCAATTTTGTCTACGTCTGTGTAGCTACGAACACCTGGAAGAGATCGGCCCTGAGCAGTTTCTAGGCAAAAGCGGAAATGCCAACAAAATAAGACGTGCCGATATCTACGCCTGGAGAACGAATTATTGATTGGCTCAAAGCGAAGGTGCTTCGCCGGGACGGTGATAGTTTGATACCATCGCATGGCTCGGAGCGCTGTATGAACCAAGCCCTTTACCCCGATGAACAAAAAGCCCTTCAGACAAAGCTCCTGACTGCAGAGGCGATTCTGATTGGCTACGCCGTTTGCTCCCGCATAGGCCTCAATACTCCCATCTGCTTTGATCTGCACGAAAAGTGGAGGTGACCGGATCATGAATGCGCAAGAGATGGGAGGCTTGCCGGAGCAGTGGCGCCTTGCATTCGAGCGCGACCGGCTGGGCATTACCATCAGCAACGATCCGGCGCCGGAGCGCCGCGCAAGCCGGATGCTCGCAGCCTTTATCGTGACCGGCCTGCTCTTCCTCGCCTTTCCCGGCACTCTGCTCGGCGTGTGGAATCTGTTGGCTATCTCCGAGCATCGTGCCAGCAGCGGTGTCAGTGTTGCGTGGATTCAGGCGCACGGGCAAGCGCAGTTGTTTGGCTGGGTAGGCACCTTCATTTTGGGTATCTCGCTTTACTTCATGCCGAAATATCTGGGGCGCCCAATCACGAAAATTGGCCGGGCCTGGGCCGTGTGGGGGCTGTGGACCATCGGCGCTGCCTGGAGATGGGCGGTGGGAGTCGGGGCAGAGTACTGGCGCTTTGGGCTTGTGGCTGCGGGTCTATTGGAACTTGCGGCATTTGCTCTTGCTCAATACCTTCTCTGGTTCGCGGGCAAGCGGGCCCAAAAAGAAAGAGCAGGCCCAACCGCTTCGCAAGGACTGTTGTTCTGGCCTGTCTTGACGGGGCACATCGCGCTGGGGCTAGCCCTGATCGTGAACCTGGCGATCTCGCTTCAAGTCGCGCGGGAAGGAGCTTCGCCGATTTATCCTCCAATCGCCGACCGGATGCTTCTCCTGATTGCGCTCTGGGGTTTCGCGGTGCCGGCGGCCTGGGGCTACAGCAGCCGGTTTGTTTCCGTATTTCTTGGCCTTCGAGAGCCGGGGCAGCGCTTCGCGGGGTGGCTGGCGGCGGGGGTTGCACTCACGATGCTGTTCGTGCTGGCGCGGCAGTTCCTGCTGGCGGACCTTCTCGCGCTGTTCCTGACGCTCGGCGCAATTTCGGCTTTGCGGATTTTTTTTCCGCCGGTGCGGCCGCTGAAGCGAGCCGGGGTGTACCTCCATTACGACGTCTTCGTGCGGCTTTCCTACGTGTGGCTCGTCGTCGGCGCAGTGCTGGGAGTGCTTGCCGACACGCTGCCGAACCAGACGGGTTTGGGGGGAGCGTCGCGCCATGCGGTGACGGTCGGGTTTCTGGCGACCCTGATCTTCTCAATCGGGCCGCGCATCCTGCCTTCGTTTCTCAACGGCAGAGAGTTGCGGAGCCCCTGGCTGATGGGGCTGACGCTGTGGCTGGTGACCCTGGGCTGCCTGCTGCGCGTCTCGAGCGAATCGCTGGCCTATTCTTCCACGGGCTTCGCCTGGAATCTATTGCCCGTCTCCGCGTTCCTGGAGCTGGGCGCGGTGCTGGTCTTTGTCGCGAACATGGGCTCGACGCTCGCCCAGCCTGTCCCGGCGTGGTTCAGCCCGGCCGGGGTAGCGGCAAACAACCTGGTGTACTTCTATGCGGCTAGCTTTCCCAAAACCAGGCAGGTGCTGATGGAAGCGGGATTGAAGACGCTTGGCAGCGTCCGCGAAATCCCGCGCACACTGACCTTGCGGGAAGCGGCGGAGGCGGATTCGGCGGACATCGAAAAACTGCTGGGAGCGTTGCGAGAGTTTTTCGCCCGGCGCGAGCCTCGCCGCCTGGGAAGAGAATAAATCGGACGCCTCCCGGCGGGCGGACGCCAACCGGCGATTTCGCCGCTAGACCATTTTGATCATTGATGTATCCCGCCCTATTTTTCCCGGTGTCATTCCGAGGAGCTCCAGCGACGAGGGATCTGTATGGCGCTCTTCGGCTCTCGCCGTCTTAAATGCAGATCCCTCGCTACGCTCGGGATGACAGCACGAGTGAGTCGGGATATACCTATCGTGAAAACGGTCTAGCGGATGGCGGCAATTCGCCATGCTGAATGCGGTCGGCGATGACCTCGATCGCCAGCTTTTCGGTGTTGCTGATGGCTTCTTCCCGGGTTGCGCCGCAACTTATGACTCCGGGCAATTCCACCGCTTCGGCAATCCACCGGCCATCTTCCTCGCGATCGAGTTCAATGGGGAGAATCACAGGGAAAGTATACCCCAGTTCGTCCGAAATTCAGGCTGTCCCCTTTTGCCTCGATTTCCAATTGACCATTCGCGAATCGAGGCTCGGTCAACCCGCTACCTGCCTGAGCAGGCCACTCGTGACATCTACATTTACAGCGAGTCTCTGTCGATGCTCAAATTCGGTCCCGTCTACCTTTATGGCAAGCACAATCTCGATTGTTGTGCGGAATTGGAGTCCTAAATTCGGATAAAGCTGCACTAACGAATCAGCAGGGTTGGGTTCCGGACGCCGGTTGATTGGAAAGCTACGGTTGCCCGCCACCTTCCAATGCTCACCCGGCTGCGGTCTCCAGGGTTCCATGAGCGCAACTCCATCTTGTTCTATCGCGATCAGCTCGATGAGCAATTCTGATTCGGTATGGTTCTTGATATCCAATAGAAGGGCATGGCGCGACACTTGTTGGAATTGTACACCCACATCGAATCTTCCCAAACTCACGGTGCTTCTCTTTCGCTCTGTTCGCTATCTCGGACCCGAGGGATGATCTTTGAGCGTCGGTAACACGATTTCGGCCATTCTGCTTTGAGGAGTAAAGGGCCTTATCGGTGTTCTCCAGAAGTCTTCCGGCATCCGTTGTAGTGTCGGGAAATGTCGCGACTCCCAAACTTGCTGTAATTTCCCGATCCACAGATGGAACATCAACCAATTGAACGGCCGCTCTAATTCGTTCAGCTACCGCCATAGCTTCCGGGAGGGAATGGTTCGGTAAGAAGACGACGACTTCTTCTCCGCCGTAGCGGTAGACCTCGCCCTTTCCCATTACCACCTTGCCCACCGCACATGCTGTTTGCCGCAGCACCTCGTCGCCTACAGGATGACCAAAGTCGTCGTTAATCCCCTTAAAATGGTCTAAATCCAGCATGAGCAAACTGAATGGTTGTATCGCTGTCGCTTGCCCCGCGTATTCAACGAAGTCCTTATCGAATTCGGCTCGATCAGGAATTCCCAACAGCCCATCCAGACGCCGGTCGGTGTGATTTGAAACAACGTCGCGCGCGAAAAAACGAGCTAGCTCTGATTCCGTGATCGTACTGCCTTTTTCCGAAATCACAATCCAATTGTCTGGCTGGTCCAGATCAGTCCCCGTCACATTCATCAAGCGGAGACGCCTGAGTTCGTCCCAAATCCAAATCACTGTTTGTTTTTCGGATTGCGCCAACTCCCGCCCGAGCCATTGCTCGAATTCTCCCTTCCCCGACTTGCCGATGACGTTGAATTTGTGCACAGCTCGATCACGTGCAGCGATTCGAAGATATTGAAGCAGGGAATAAGCGAGTTCAGGTTCTCCTGATTTCATTTGTTCCTGAGGTTCGTTCTTGTCGGCTCGCTGTCGTCCAGTCTCTGTGATTTCCAGACGAAAGAGCTTCACCAAATTGTTGTTTGGCCCTATTCGAACGAGACCTCCATCACCCACCAAACCTTCCTTGCTAAGCGCATCTATTGCAGTTAACCACTCCGTATCTGGGAGCCCGGAAAACTGGGGGAGAGCCTTCTTCAATTCCAGATACCCGAGATTCAAGGGAGAAGCATCAGCCGCAACTTTGAGGATTTTGTCGGCAAGGGTCTTGTTGTACATTCTCGCGTTTCACTACCGGAAACATCTTGGGCTTTTCTATTTTGTGCCGGCCATTTCAGCGGCAAACCCGTATCTAACAGGATTTCCATTTTACCTTCCCGGCCACGGGCAGTATACTCCCGGTCGCCTCCGTTGGGGCCGGTTTCTCATCCTTCCAACCCGAGCGACTCCGGTACAGGCCGGGAAGAGGCCACCCGTCTCTTCAGGGTACGGGAAAAAACCAGAAATTGCTTCATTTCTAACCCGGATTATTCATGAAAACTCTGGATGGGGATGATGTAGCGCCGGCGTCCCCGCCGGCCTGAAGCGTCCTGGCGAGCCAGGGCTGTTTTTGACACCCTGTATGAATCGGGGATGTAGAACGCGAAGGTTCATGAGTTTTGAAAGAGCTTGACGCTAGCGATTCCGCTGGCTCTACAGGCCGGCGGGGACGCCGGCGCTACACGGCGTGGCACCGCTCGCTTACGAAGCACCCCAAAAGACACAGCGTCTTTTGGGGACCCCTTACGGTCGCGGCTCTGATACAAACCCTGAAAACGCTCTAGCGGCTGGCGGCGGCTTTCGCGGTTGTGGAATGCGCCCGGCGAAGCGCCTTTTGGAATTGGCTTGCGGGCAAAGTGTTCAGCACGTCCTTCTTTTCGAGCCACCCCCGGCGCGCCACGAGCACCCCGTATTTGATATTCGCCAGATGCTTGGTGTGGTGCGAGTCGGTGGAGATCACCAGTTTGACACCCTTCTCCTTGCACAAGCGGGCGTGATAGTCCCGCAGGTCCAGACGGTCGGGGAAGGAGTTGATCTCCATGGCGATGTTCCGCCGTTTGGCCTCCGCGATGACCTGTTCCACGTCAAACGGGAACGGCTCCCGGCGGAGCAGCAGCCTGCCGGTGGGATGGCCCAGAATATCCAGGTGGGGGTTTTCGAAAGCGCGCAATAGCCGTTCCGTCATCTGCTCGGACGGCAGATTCATGTGCGAGTGAACGCTGGCCACCACGACATCGAGCCGCGCCAGGACTTCATCATCGAGGTCGAGTGTGCCGTCTAAATGGATGTCCACTTCGGTCCCCGCAAAAATGCGGAACCCTTCCATACGGGCTTCGAGCTTGCGGATCTCCTGAATCTGCGCCAGTACGCGCTTCTCGTTCATGCCATTCGCCATCGCCAGGGCCTTCGAATGATCCGTGATGGCCACGTATTCATAACCCCGCTCCTGGGCCGCCTGCGCCATCTGGAGAATCGAGCACTGGCCGTCGGTGGCCGTGCTGTGCATGTGGAGGTCTCCCCGGATGTCTTCGAGACGCAGCAGGTGTGGGAGTTCTCCCGCCGCCGCGGCGTCGATCTCTCCCCGGTCCTCCCGCAGCTCCGGCTCGATATAGGCAAGCTTCAGCGCCTTGTAGATGTCTTCCTCGGTCAGGCTCGCCACCTTTTTGTCGTCGCGGATGCGGAACAGGCCGTATTCGCTCAGCTTAAACCCCATCCTCTTGGCCCTGTCGCGGAGCACAACACTGTGCGCCTTGGAGCCGGTGAAGTATTGGAGCGCCGAGCCGTAACTTTCCGGCTCCAGCATGCGAACATCCACCTGGATTCCTCCTTTCAATTTAACACTGACCTTGTTTTCCCCGCTGGCAATGACCTCAGCGATTTTCGGGAACTTCAGGAAATGCTCGGCGATGCGGGGCGCTGAGCCCCCGGTTACAAGGATGTCAATGTCTCCGATCGTCTCTGCCCCGCGCCGCAAGCTTCCCGCCGGCGTCACCTTCTTCACGCCGGGGCATTGGGAAAGATACTCCGTCAACTCGGCAGCCAGCTCGTCGGCCACATTGATCAGAAACCGCCCGGCGCTGCGTTTGTGCGCCTCGATGGACTTGATGATTTTCTGCTCCAGCTTTTCGCCCATGCGCGGGAGTTCGCGCAGCTTCCCCTGGCGGGCCAGATTCTCCACGTCTTCCAGAGATTCAACGCGAAAGTGGTGGAGCAGCACTCCCACGCCCTTGGGTCCCAGGCCTTGAATGTTGAGCAGCTCCAGAGCGACGGCCGGGTAGCGGGAGAGCAGTTCCTGATGGACGGAAAGCTTTCCGTTGCGGCACATCTCCTCGATGTGGGCAGCCATGCCCTTGCCGATCGAGGGGATGTCGGTCAGCTTGCGATCTGGGTCGGCAAGGATGTCTTCGAGGTTTTCCGTCAGGTTCTCAATTGACCGCACCGCGTTGCGGTAGCTGCGGATGCGAAAAGAATCTTCACCGGCAATCTCCAGCAGGTCCGCGGTCTCGGAAAGAATTCGGGCAATCTCTTTGTTATCCATAGTGCCAGTCTCCGCGCTCCCGGGTAGTGTCCTGAAATCCCTTGAAGGGTAAGAAATCTCAAAATAAAAATCCCAACAGAAACTCAGCTTGATTCGGCGGCAAGTGGAGCGCATTAGTCGTATCTGCATCTGGAATGTCAGATGTCCAACGGATATAACGGAATTCAGGTAACAGGCGCAGGGGGCCTAGTCGAAACTCTATTCCGCTCGCGACTGTCAGTCCTGGATAGAAGCGTTTCTGCATTTCGAGGGGGGCGGAGGTATCGATCGGAGTGTGCACTGTGGTCTTACCAATCGCGTCCTGCACCGTGGAACTGCCCAGTGCTCGTACTGGTCCGATATAACGCAGCGCGACGCCGCCTGCCATATATGGCTGTAAGCGCCGCCCGAACCGATATTTTGCCATCAGAGGGAAATCCCAGGAGTTGCCCTTGACGTCGTATGTCGATGTCGTAAACTCGGATTCACAAATACATAAGAAATTCCTAACGTAGCCCATACGCCTATAGATGGCATCAGCTTCCAAGCCGAAGCCGTTATTGAGACGCAGCTCAGTCGAGACACCAAGTAAATAGCGGCGTGTTGCCGAGGAATAATCAACGAGACCTACGTGGTCACCGCCATTTACACCAGTCTCGAAATACTCCGTTATGGGGACGCCGACCTTTATTCCGAAATGAAAGTCTTGCGAGAGCGCTGACGGGGCAAGCGCGATTGCAATTAGTATCGAACATATAAGGCGTGAGTACCGATGAGCGCACACGCGGGTATTATGCCACGGAGAGGCTGGTTCTCAATCTGGCAAGTGCTTCAAGTTCTTGATTTTGGATTGCAACCTTTTCATGAGCCGCTTGGCTCCATACTTATCCAGGGGCACAATTACATCGGCGGAAATTAGCGCAAAGACAATCTCCCGGGCTATTTCTGAGACCATGATAAAATAAATCACCGGCCGGCGGAAAGATTTCATCCGGAGAGAGCTGATTTTGCTGCTTACCGCACTTTGCCTGCTTCTTGTCTTCATGGTTCTGGGCGCGATGCTGGGTTATGCCATCGTCGCCCCCGGCTCACAGTGGCTGGGAAAGACGCTGGTCCGCGGGCCGGAGACGGACCAGAAAATCTCCCTGACATTTGACGACGGACCGGGCGAAGCCACGCCGCAGATTTTGGACATACTGAAGAAGGCGAACATCCGGGCCACGTTTTTCCTGTGCGGAGAAAATGTGGAGCGCTTCCCCGATCTCGCGCGCCGCATTGCCGACGAGGGCCACGAGATCGGCAATCACACCTACTCGCATCCTTATCTGTTCTGGAAGACGCCGGGGAGGATCGTGCGAGAGATTACGCGGGCGCAAGCAGTGATCGCACGCTCCACCGGCTGCCAGCCTCGGGTGTTCCGCCCGCCATATGGTGTGCGGTGGTTTGGGTTGTTCCCCATCCTGTCTCAGAATCACCTGTCGCCGGTGATGTGGTCCGTCAGCGGGGCCGACTGGCGCTTGCCGGCAGCCAAAATCGGAAGCCGCGTCATCCGAAAAGCGAAGCCCGGCTCCATCATTTTGCTCCACGACGGGGTTCCGTTGAAGGAGGGCGGCGACCGCAAAGCGACCGCCGAAGCGCTGGGAGAAATTGTGCGCGTGCTCGGCGAGCGCTACCGCTTTGTCACGGTTTCAGAGATGGCGTGAGATCAAAGGCGAGCATCGTTTACTCACTTAAAGGTGGATTATGCCCAACTGGTTTCAATCCACGCCCCCGCGCGGGAGCGAACCTCGCATTCGAGACCTGCTGGCCGTGGCTTTGCGAGTTTCAATCCACGCCCCCGCGCGGGAGCGAACTTGGGAACTACCAGGGACATTCATCTTCTCTAAAATGTTTCAATCCACGCCCCCGCGCGGGAGCGAACAGTCCCAATGTAACTTGCTAAAAGGACAAGAGAAAAAGGCAATGGTGCGCGAAGCCATTACTTCTCAGTTGACTTCCAAATGATGTTTTCACGCATGTCAACTGAAACTCCTTCCATTTCAGCAAGCTCGGGGTGCCGCGAACCTCCCAGGGAACCTTTGTTCGCCGGAGGTTCGCGGAAAGCAATTCTAAGCAATCAAGGGGCCTTCCGGGTCGTAACCCTGCTTGGCCCCGGCGTGTTCCACCCTGCGCTTCCAATTTTTACCCAGGAAGTAAAACCGCAGGCTGTCTTGCTCGGGATTAATCTCGTCGATCAAGCCCTGCCGAAGTTGAGCCCATTGGGCAGGGTCTACCAGACATTCGAATACCGACTTCTGCACACGCTGTCCAAAATTCTTGCACTGCTTGGCAACGTGCCGAAGCCTTTTCCTGCTCTCGGGAGTCTCCGTGTTCACGTCATAGGTCACAACCACAAGCATTGCCGCCTCATTTCCAAAAGAAGGGAGGGTAGCCGTCCAAGTCTCCACGAAGATATCGCGCCAGCAACATGGCCTGCACGTGGGGAAGAAGCCCCACGGCGAGTTTCTCGTTCAGGAACAGGTGCTGGATTTCCTCCTGCTTCCTCTTCTGATAAGCCACCAAGACTTCCTTGCGTGTGGCGTCGTCCATCATGACAGCTCCGCTCTCGGTTTTGCGGAATCCTTTTCCCCTGATCTGTTGCAGGTTGATGAGCGAAAGCGCCAGACGATCCGCGAAGATGGGGCGGAATTCCTCCATCAGATCCAGGGCAAGACTGGGGCGCCCTGGACGGTCACGATGCAGGAATCCCACCGCCGGGTCCAGACCAACCGTTTCCAGAGCGGCGGTCACGTCGTGCGCCAAAAGCGTGTAAAGAAACGAAAGCAGCGCGTTCACGTTATCCAGTGGGGGCCGCCGGCTCCGTTCACGAAAAAAGAAATCTTCCTTTTGTGTGCTGATGAGATGATCGAAGACTTCAAAGTAGGTCCTTGCCGCGTCTCCCTCGCGTCCACGGACGACTTCCAGGGGCGCGGGCTGCCGCAGCTCATCCAGCAGCCGCGCGAGGCGCTGAGATGCCGCCTCGATGGCCAAAACCTCCGGCGCGTCGGGCCGGTCTCGTACCGCGCGAAGCAGCACGGTGCGGCAGTTGGCAATCTTGGCGATCACAATTGCGCGGGCAATTTCCGAGGAGACTGCTTCGATGTCGGCGCGCCGATACTGCTCCCGCCGCAAGAGGACGTTGCCCGACACCGGACCCTGCACCCGGGCATAAAACCTTCCCTGTTCACTGAGGAACGATATGGCGACGTTGCGATCTCCGCATAACTCCATCAACGGCGGGCTGCACGAAACCTGGCCGAAGCAAACAATTCCTCCCAGAGTATGGATCGGCACCCGCAGCTTGTTTTCATGTTCCACTCGGACGAGGACGGCCTCCCCTTCCCGTGACAGGTATGCGCCCTGCGTCGTTACGAAAAGAGTGTTCAACAGTTGGCGCATGGTTATTTTTCCTTGGCTTCCATTTCCACCGGCTCGAATGCTCCCAGAAGATAATTTCCGACTGTGTGAGCCTTCCCAAGAGTCTTTGGCAGGCATATTGAGAAGAGCGAGCAACTATCGCATTTCTTTTCGTACCGGGCTAACGGAGTCTTGCCAATGCGGGTTAAATCGTGAAGCCGGGCCGCCAGTTTTTCTGTCTGCTGACGCAGGTCCGAATTGAGCGCCACCTCGGACCTTTGACGAGGCTCGCCGTAGAAGAGGTCACCAGCCGGAATGGGAACGCCCAGCATTTCTTCGAGGCACAATGCTTGGGCGCACAATTGGATTTCGTCATAGGGACCTAGCTTGGGTTTTCCTCTTTTATATTCGACTGGCCTTGGCCGCCACAGACCAGGTACTCCGGGCAGGCTGACACCTATAAGCTCTTGCTCCGGTTTACTGTTAGGTTTCTCAGGAGCATCACCAAGGCGGTGAAATTCGACCACATCTGCAATCCCAGATAAACCCAGCCTGAGAGACCGAAGGCGCAGGCCTCGGGCAATGCGAAGATTGCCTCGGGACTCGGTCTCAGCCTTGTGCGCCCGGTCGTGGAGATGATGACCTTCCACCGTCAGGCGGTTTTCCGCCCATTGCCCTTCCAGGTGGATCAATGCCCATTGGCGCTCGCAAAATGCCACGTGCTGGAGGGCGGAGATGGGCAGCAAATCGGATTCGGAAAACATGGTTGAATCAGTGTCCATTGGAGCGGCTAGAGGCAGTCCAGGCTCATTCCAGTACCGGGCATTCTCCTAAAACCCCTCGATCTGTTCAGGAACAAGCCCTTCAAGGCGCGCCAAGTCAACTTTCCCATCCGGTTTTACAGTCAGCGAGCGATGTACCTTTGCAGACGAGTGCTGTCCTGACTTGCAGTTGTGCTTCCACCAAATGAGCTTGAGCACTTCCATGCTGCCTTCCGGTCGGGCGGAAGAAGCATCATTCTCAAACATTCGGGGCAGCACCTGTTTGATTGCTTCTGCATCGTCATCGCTGAACCCTGTCTTCTCGGCCAGTTGCGGATTCATGCTGCCGAAGAAAACATAAATCCCATGATCCACGCGGTGCTTCATACCCATTGTGTCAGAACCACGCTTGCCACCATCCCCTTCGCCACTGACACTCTTCGTGATCTGGGTACTCGTTACATCCACCGGTTGAACGCTGAAAGCCGACTGGACTGATACAGGACCACGAATTGGAATAGAGATACCTGTATCTCCTTCGTTGTCCTTTTCGTTCTTCATGTTTTCATTTGGCGTCGAAATAGCTGTATCCTTCTTGTCATTCTTTTTCTTCTTTTTGGGCAGCGCAAACAACTGTCCGAAGGTGCGCACGTCCATCCATGTCGCACAGGCCAGCTTGGCGGTTTCGGCAGAGCCGAATTTATTTCCAAGAGATTTCTCGGCCCGCTCACGCAGGCTTCTTGCGTCGTCATTCTTTCGATCATCAGACTGCACGAAAATTGCCTTGCCATTCTCCTGCAGGCGATCCCGTATCTTGCGCTTCAAGCAGACATCCGTAATTTCTCCCAACCCGTCATAATCCGTGCGTGGCCGGTTGCCATTGAGCGGATCGCCGTTCGGATTAGCACATTTGACCCGTAACACAACCGCGAAGTCGATCTTGTTTTGCAAGGTAGACATTTATTCCTCTCCTCCTTCGTCAATGGATTCATCTTCCGCTGCTTTTTTCTCGCTTGCGCTGGCCCAGAGCGCAGCACGCTGGCAGTGAAAGCCCAGCAAGAATTCGCCGGATAGTCTGTTGTCGCTAGTGAAGTCGCCGGCTTCAAACTTGCCCGCAACGTTATCAAGTTGCTTCTCCAATGCCATCAACACACTCGGACGTTTGGTGTGCAACCTGGCCTTATACGGGGTCAACGCCAGTTCAATAGTTCGCCACGTCGAGCTCGGGCTACAAGGGGAAGCTAACCGAGACCGACAACATCGTGGTAATGGGACTGGATGCAGCAACACCTG
>Ga0207112_1214_pt1 | contig 11938 bp, 15 predicted proteins | sample Alteio_BWMinHeat_72_FD_153549 | JGI IMG/M metagenome (GOLD analysis project Ga0207112, IMG submission 153549) | Enriched cells from forest soil in Barre Woods Harvard Forest LTER site, Petersham, Massachusetts, United States -... | ecosystem: Environmental > Terrestrial > Soil > Temperate forest >...
CGGTGGCAGTAACCAGTCGCCGGTTGCCAGTCACCGGTTGCCAGTTGCCGGTGTTGATGAGTGACCAACGCTAACTCGAGGAGTGAGTGTTCAGTGAACTTACAGTGAACTATCCGTGAATCAGGTGTGAATCAGCAGTGAATCAGCAGTGAATCAGCAGTGAATCAACAGTGAATGGGGTATCGGAAGGATGCGAACAAAATAGGCCTTTTTCTGCAAATGCATCTTTCTTGATCTCGTTGGGAATAAATAGTTTCCGGGGTACCCGTTGCCGGTAGCCGGTGGCCAGTCCGCCAGTTGCCAGTTGCCAGTAACCAGTCGCCGGTTACCAGTTGCCGGTTGCAGGTTGCAGGTAACCGGTGTTAATCAGTGATCAACGCTAACTCGAGGAGTGAGTCTCACTTCAATTGGAGGTCTCCTTCGAAACAAAATCGGCGAATATCTCTTTAACAACTACCGATAGAATCTCTGGATTCGGTAAATCACGCCCCAAATATTGATCAGGACATCGCATAATACTTTCCTTAGTTCTTTCAACAAACGCATCCCAACGAATCTTATCCAACTTATCTTTCTTGTTAACGAGCATGACTTTAATTGGCTCCAGGGAGCGATTGAATTTCATTTTGGTGGATGTAATCTCATCGGTCATGATTGTGACATTTGATCACTAGAGAGCGATAGCAGCAATCATTTGCTTTTCGCAGCCTTCTTAATCGGCTTGCTTCTCTTTGGTTTAGATTTTTCCTCCTTATGGCCTTGTCGTTTTATCTCAGTTTTCAGATGCCCAACTAATTTCCTGGCTTGCCTTTTTAGCGACTTCTCCATTTTAGGTGATGGTTTTGAGATCTTTAGCTTACTCAAGATCAGGCCCAATCCCTCTCCGACAATGCGGTTAATATTTTCCTTTAGCTTTTTATTCACAGTCAACCAGTTAGATATATAAACATATAACATATTAATTTAATGTTAATTAACTTAACAAAAACTTAATATTAAGTTTATAAATACCTCATAATCTTATATTTAAAACATTCTAAATGATTGCTTAATGTACTCATGCAAGTCAAGGCTTACTTTAGAATCATTGAAATTCAAGACGTTTATGCCTCAAAATACATCCTCAAGTCAACGAGTTATGACCGTTTCCATTTTACCCTTACAGCAGGGAACGGAGCCGTACAAAGGAATCATAACAAATAACTATCAATACGTTGGTAAGTCAATAGCGGTAACTCGCGTCTCAGACAAGCTAACCCTTTCAAACCACCATCTGGAAAATCAATACAGGGCTAATTAAATGGATTCAATTTTGCATTAATGCCTCAGCTGTTCTTGTCATAAATTGTGTTCTTCATATTCTTTAGCAGATGACTGACGAGTCCTAATTTTTTGAGCTGTGATTCAACGATCAATAGGCCTTGCAACAAAACCCCTGATTCATTATTGTTAATTCCGATGCGGTTAATCGATTCACTTAAATTCTCCAATTCAAGGTTTAAGTAAATCATATCAATTCCCTCATCACGTTTTAAATACTTCAAAAGCCTTTCAAGTATTTCTAGCGTGGAGTCAGGAATGCTTTCAGACATATTATTTTTCTCCGTGATCTTCAAACCCTGTTAAATAATTATGCCTTGAAAGGTACAATTGTTATGATGACGGAATAAAGTGTTTTAAATTAATTTAAGGTTATTGTTGAATGTCTAATGCGTTAAACAAGCGGAAATGGTTTCAAGATTTCTTCATGAACAGGTCCATGAAATTATTCCGATAGCACCGTAAAGAATTTGTCGGAGATAAAAATTTTCTTTTGAGCTGCGTCCTCGGCCATGTAATTCACCACCAAATCATCTATAGGAAGTTGATGGAAATCCAGACGCGCTAATCTTTCCTCAGAAATTGGCGATTTAAATGGATAAAGAATTGTTCGATCGGGTCCATCAAAATAGACAACATACAAATAGCCCTGCTCCATAAGTTCAATTCGAAGTTTATGATTAAACAGAATTCTCATCAAGTAAATCTAGGTGATGAATACTTATGATTGAGAAAATCCATATTAAGGAATAGAGAAATTAGGGTTAAAAACAACAAAACGATGGCTATCTGAAACCATTTTAAATAAGTTTAAAGCTCTCTATTCATCAGGTGTTGGCCAAGTTTAGTTTTAGTTTTATTGACCAGATCTCCTATTGAATCTAAGTCGGAATCAAAAACTCTCAATCTAGAATATATCTTCCTTAATTTTTTCTCATTGTCTATATGATCCTTTATTTGTGGATGGGAAAGAATAGCAACAGATTGATTAAGGTATTGCGTCATCGGTAAAATATTTTTGGCAATTGTAGAATAGCTATCCAAATGCTTTAGCATTTTATTGGTGTTTAGCTTTTTCTTTTTTGATTTAATTGACTTCGGTTTGTTTACCTTTTTCATTTGGTAGTTTTGTTGTGTGAATATAGCATCCAATGATTTTAGACTGGCATGCAAGGCTCATTGCACGGTAATTGCCAATCAGTTAAACAATATAGGTTAGAATACTAAATTGATTGTTACTCCCGGGTTAAATCTTTTATGAATTTGGCTAGTATCGAATCACGGGTGTACAAATCCGAATGGTTCAAATAAACCAGGAATCCGTTTTCGGTTTAAGAGGTAGGGTTTCAACTCTGTACAATTTTGTCTATGCGTTCAGGAAATAATTAATCGCTTTCGAAAAAATATCAATCTGCAAATTTGAGCAAGTCGTCATCCCCGGAATAGTTGTACTTAAAGACCCGAATGCAAATCCTTCGGGTTTCTATTTTTGACGCTTTCATCGATCATTCAAAAAAAAATGAAAAGATAACGTTGGAGAAATTCTGCCTTAATATCAATAAGGTACTATTGTTCTTAAAGGGGGCCGTGTCATTTCCAGGCGAGATCAAAAAACTCCCCTTACCATATTATGCAGACGTGTTCGACCCGGTTATATGTTTGACCTGGACACTGGCTCAACGTTTCTTCTCATTCTCTGTTTGCTTGCTGCATGCTCATTCGAATTTGTTAATGGCTTTCATGACACAGCCAATGCAGTAGCCACCGTTATCTACACGAACACACTCAAACCCTGGATGGCTGTAATTTGGTCGGGATCATGGAATTTTTTTGGCGTATTTGTTGGAGGTATCGGCGTAGCAATGGGCATCGTGAATTTGCTTCCGGTTGAAACGCTGGTCGATCAAAATATGACTCATAGTTTGTCAATGGTAGGAGCCCTGTTACTGACGGCAATATTTTGGAATTTACTAACGTGGTATTTAGGATTACCTTGTTCAAGCTCGCACACATTGATTGGATCGATCCTGGGTGTGGGACTTGCTTATTCTTTGTTGCCTGATTCCTCTGGTGTGGCGGTGAACTGGGCGAAGGCAGAGGAAATTGGTATTTCGTTATTAATATCGCCGCTTTTTGGTTTTTCAGTCACCATTGTGCTGATGTATTTAATCCGGGTTACGACGAGAAAATCTCCAACCGGAGAAATGCTTTTTGCGGAGCCTCACAAAAAAGATCCACCACCCTGGTGGATTCGCAGCATACTTTTGATCACCTGCACATTGGTGAGCTTCTTTCATGGCTCCAACGATGGCCAAAAGGGCATCGGACTTATTATGCTCATTCTAATTGGAATCGTTCCCTCCTACTTTGCACTGGATCGTACTTTTGACCCGACTAGTCTACCCTCCTCTTTTTACAAAGTGCAAAATATAATCGGGCAAATTGATTCGTCAAGTTTGTCAAAATTCGACAAAGCGCAGCTGTTAGAAACAAAACGGATGGCGGGGGACCTCAGTACTGTTTTCTTATCATTAAAGACTGTAAATGAAATTCCTCAGAATCAAAAATTTATAGTTCGCAAAGATGTAATGCTCATTGACAATAATATCAATGCGTTAATGAAGAAAGTAGAAGTGAGACTGAGTGTCAGAGATAAGGAAATCCTGAGAAATGAAATAAAGAAAATTCGGAAGCTGACGGATTACTCTCCGAGATGGGTGATCATGTTGATTTCTCTTTCACTAGGGTTAGGGACAATGATCGGATGGAAGCGTATTGTGAAGACAGTCGGTGAGAAAATTGGCAAGGAACATTTGACCTACGCGCAGGGAGCAAGCGCTGAATTGGTTGCAGCCATGACGATTGGTCTCTCGTCAAGTTTTAGTTGGCCGGTAAGCACCACCCATGTGCTATCCTCCGGAATTGCCGGTAGCATGGTTGCAAGCAAAGGTGTAAAAAATTTACAGCCAGATACTATACGCAATATCGTAATTGCCTGGTGTCTGACCCTTCCCGTGGTAATGGTCATGGCAGGCACTTTGTTCTTGTTGTTTCGAGCAATTTCCTGAGGTTTATAAACCAGAAAAAAAAATTAGCAACGGCCTGTCATCATAAATTTTTATAGACAAACTGCTTAATACTTTTTAGCAGATGACTTCGAAGGTTCTTTCTCCTGAATTTAGACTCTATAATAAGAATGGTGTGTAGCAATGCGCCCGCCTCATTTAACTCAAGTTCTTTTCCTCCGGTCTGCTCTAAGGACTCGCTCAACTTCTGCAACTCAACGTTAAAGTATTTCATATTTAAAGACTTGGCTGATCTTAAATTCTCTTCTATCCGATCCAAAATTGTCTTAATGCTTTCAGCCACTTGTCGTTGACGCTTCAGTGAATTTAAAACTTTGATTGATCATTATGGATTATGTAATCGTTATGTAATTCTTCGAATCATGTTAATTCAGATTTCTAAAATGAAATCAGATGTTAAATGTTTATTATCATGGGTTAGTGGATGAGGGATAGCGCTCTGACTAATTTATTTTTGATCAGTCACTTAGCCATTTCGACCCCTGCACAAATTGTGAATGCTTTACGACACCGATCATTATTACCAATTACTTCGCATCCATTGTGGGCGTTAGTGGCATCCTTTGGTGCTTACTTTTGCATGTACGGCTTTCGTAAACCTTATGCAGCAGCAACCTACGAAAGCGTCCACTACCTGGGATTAAATTTCAAATTCCTGTTGGTGATGTCGCAGACCTTTGGATACCTGATTGCCAAATGGCTTGGAATAAAGATTGTTTCTGAAATAAAACCCTACCAACGCATAGGCCTTCTATTGCTGCTTATTGGATTTGCCGAAATCATGCTACTACTTTTTGGTATTGTGCCGCCCCCGTGGAACATCTTATGCTTTTTTTTCAACGGACTGCCGCTCGGAATTATTTTTGGGCTGATTCTCAGTTTTCTGGAAGGCCGTAAAAATTCTGAAGCACTTATTGCGGGGTTGTGTGCCAGTTTTATTGTTTCAGATGGTTTTTCAAAGTCGATGGGATCTGTGTTGTTGATTGATGGGGTTAGTGAAAAATGGATGCCGTTCTTCGCCGGGTTAATATTTGTGATTCCTATTCTGCTTTTCATTATCATGTTAAGCAAGGTACCGCCACCTAGTGACGAGGACAGGGTGCAACGCTGTACGCGATCACCAATGTACGCGAAAGAGCGTTGGGACTTTTATATGAAGTTTGCTCCTGGCCTGACAGGCATCACCATGGTTTATTTGTTCGTCACATTTCTCAGGAGTCTGCGTGCAGACTTTGCGAGGGAGTTGTGGAGAGATCTTGGTTTCTTTCAAACACCGGAAATGTTTACGCAGTCGGAATTATTAGTTTCCGCGGGAGTTATTCTGATTAGTGCATTTACCATTTATGTCCGAAATCACATGAAAGCCTTTGAGTTCTCTTTGCTTGCCTGTGCGGGAGGGTTTCTACTCTGTCTGGTTGCGGTTGCCGGGCTTCAATCAGGGCTAAACAAATTTGTATTTATGGTATTGATCGGCCTTGGCGTCTATATTCCTTATGTTAGCATACATACAACTGTATTTGAAAGGCTTATTGCAGTTACAAGAGAAAAGGCGAATATCGGTTTCATGATGTACGTTGTTGATGCCGTTGGATACACTGGATACGCTCTTTTATTACTCTATCGAAATCTTTGGCCAACACCAGCGTCAATGCTTACCAATTTCGTAGACCTATGCCTGGTGTTAGGTGTCGCAGGGAGCATCGTTTCATTGGTTAGTTATTTTTATTTCAAAATTAAATTGAGAAGAAATGAGCAACACGCCCAAATATCTTTCCGGTAGAGTAGCAGTATTTCATGGTGAGGGCAAGCCATTTGAGTTGATTACTGCGCCTGTAAGAAATTTAAGATCTGGAGAAATATTAGTGCAAACCGAATACACTACGTTATGCGGAAGTGACATTCACACCTATTGTGGCCGAAGACAAGAGCCTCCCCACGTTGTGCTAGGTCATGAGATTGTCGGAAAAATAGTAGCCATTGACTCCACTCATTCTGGTGATGATTACAATGGCAAAAAAATTTCTGTGGGAGACCGAATTACCTGGGCTATTTTTGTGGCTCCTGATGGGGTTGCTCCTCCCCGGATAGACATTCCTCAAAAAAGTGCTCACCTGTTTAAGTATGGACATGTGTTGGCCCAAGGTGATGATGTGTTTAGCGGAGGACTTGCAGATTACTGTATTCTGCAGTCGAATACCGCCGTGATAAAAATTTCAAATGAGGTTCCAGTGAAAGTTGCAGCAACGATCAGTTGTGCCCACGCTACTATAGCAGGTGCCTTGCGCATGGCGGAATCTGTGAAAGGAAAAAAAGTTTTAGTATTCGGTGTTGGTCTGCTTGGGTTATCCTGCCTGGCCATGTGCAAAGAAGGTGGCGCTGAATGGATTGGTGCTGTTGATACCAGTCACGAACGCCTGACCTGGGCAGTTCAATTTGGAGCCTCGGCAAAATTTATCATGGCAGACGCAAAAGAGGACTCTTCTTTGCCATGGCCATATGCGGACGTTGTGTTCGACCTGACAGGCGATGCAGATGCTATGGGAATTGGTTTGGATTCTCTTGCTGTGGGAGGTTGTGCTGTCTGGATTGGGGCAGTGTTTCCGAATAAGCCAGTGCTCGTTGACGCTCAAAAACTCGTGAGAAAAGTTCTACAAATCAAAGGACTACACAATTATAACTACCAGGATTTTACTGCGGCAACTGCTTTCATTGAAAAGCATTTTGCTGAGTATCCGTTTGAGGCGGTGATAGCGAAAGAGTTTAATCTGGAACAAATTGAGGATGCCTTTGCTTACGCTGCTGAAAAAAAACCAGTGCGTGTTGGCGTCAAGATCAGTGGTTAAAAGGAAAATATAATTAAAGTAATAAAATATGATAAAACTAGTCGTGTTTGATATGGCCGGAACCGTTGTGAATGAAAACAATGTCGTTTATAAGACGTTGTGCAAGGCCATTAATGGAGGTGGTGTCACCGTATCCCTCGATCAGGTTTTAGCTGAGGGTGCGGGGAAAGAAAAATCAACTGCTATAAAAGATATTGTAAATCGATATGCGCCTGGTCACAGCAACGAAACGACCGACGAGATGTATCAACATTTTATCGTCTTATTGGAAAAGGCCTATGAGGATCTTGAGGTCGCTCCTATTGAAGGAGCGGAAGAATTATTCAAGGCGTTGAAAACAAAAGGGATTTGCTCGGTAGTGAATACTGGCTACAATAGTAAGATTGCCAATCAGCTTCTATTAAAATTAGGTTGGACCAGTGGCGTGACCTTTGATAAGATAGTGACAGCATCGGATGTCGACAGAACAAGGCCATATCCTGATATGATTTTGTTAGCAATGACATTATGCGGAATATCAGAAGCGAAGGAAGTGCTGAAGATCGGAGACTCCATCATCGACATCGAGGAAGGAAAAAATGCGGCATGTGGCAAGACTGTGGGCATCACCACAGGGGCTCATACCCGTGCACAACTCGAAACTGCACATCCGGACTATATCATCAACAGTTTGTCTGAGCTTTTAGCCTTAGCCGTTTGACCTTGAATAAGATCGCCTCAACAATTTCAATTCATACAATGAAAAATATTCAACTTACGCTGTTGTTGGTTTGCATAGTCTTTTCATTTTCCGGGATTTGTCAATCAATTAGTGATAAAAGCAAACCGCAGCGCATCATCATTTTTATGATTGATGGTTTCGGCGATGACTACTATCGTGCAAGTTCGATGCCGTCATTACAGAAAATTGAAAAAGAAGGAACCTTCCGGATTGTAAAATCTCTAATGCCAACAGTAACCAACACTAATAATTCTTCCATATCTACCGGTTTTTTTCCTGATGTGCATGGGATTACCGGCAACTCTTTTTTTGATGTGAAAAAGAACCAGGAAGAATATATGGAGGACTCGAGTCTATTGTTGGCGCCAACGATTTTCGAGAGGGCGAGAAAATTCGGAGTTAAGTCGATGATGTTTTCAGCAAAGAAAAAAAGTATTTCACTTCTTTCCCGTGGAGCAGTACTATCACTATCACCAGAAACTGCAAGTGCGGAATGGGTTCAAGTGCTTGGAAAACCTCCCGATATCTATAGTCGAGAAGTAAATTATTGGTTAATGGAGGCTGCGTTGTATGCTATGCGTAAACACCCTGAAATAGGTTGCATTTATGTTCATACCACAGATTACCCGATGCATACGTGGGCACCTGAGGATGAAAAGTCAAAAGAACATTTGCTAAAATTGGATTCCTACATTTCAGCTTTTATGAAGGCGGCACCAGATGCTGCCATCCTGATCACCGCTGACCATTCGGTTCACCACAAAAGCAATTGCTGGGATTTAATGAAAGCATGTTCAAGCCGTGGCACTCCTATTCGCAATGTCATCTCTGCTGAACGGGACAAATACCCGAAGCATCACAGGGGCTTTGGTGGAACATCCTATGTCTACCTGAATGAGCCAAGTGACTTAAAAAAAGTCAGCGAGACGATTTTTAAGTTAAAAGGAGTGGAAAAAATACTTCCGCGTGAAGAAGCTGTAACAGCATTCCGTCTTCAAGGGGATCGCATTGGGGACCTCATGGTGCTCGGTGACGTTAATACTGTATTTGGAGATCTTGATTCAGAGTCAGAGATTCTACCCGATGGATATCGATCACACGGTTCTGAGTATGAATCCTCTGTGCCCCTATTTTTATATAATGCCAAAGGTGCTCCTTCAAGTAATTACTTCAACTATAACTTTGATCTTGCGAGATGGTTATTTCATAAGTAGGACGCTGTGAGCGGCTGATGATCCCTTATCGGCAGTGGATAAGACTAGTAAGCCCTTGCCTGAAGGGTATTTTGTTTGATCCGATTAAATTCCATGATAATTAAAAATGCGGCTCTCATGTCATTTGGATCAAGGTTCTCGCGATGAACATAGGCCTGAATTTCAATAGGTCGCTCTTCCAGGAGTTTGGGATAAGTCTTTTTCCTGAAATACATCAAAGGCACCATTATATTATTTATGAATGTAAAATATCGATATGAGTCAATTTCATCAGGATGAGATTTGTCTGCATATCGTTTCAATTCCCTCAACACTGAAACTTCTCCATTAATAACAACTTCGTAGAAATGCGCACCCCATTTGTCCTTATTCAAACTGATAAACCTTCTATTAATATTTGATGCCGAATCGTAATAGCAAAAAGACAAAATTTTTTCTGCTGTAAGAACAATCTTCACTTTGTCGTTTTGAATAAAAATTAAACCGTGGCCCTTAGGGTAATGAATTCTGCCGGCTAAGACTCTGCCGTCTTGTAATACGGCTGCTCCACTATCCCACTCAACGGGCTGCCCCATTAACGAGACAACGACCAGCAATTGGCTGAAAGTGAACAGGGTCTTCACTTCATGTTAAGTGTTGTTAACATTAATTTAATATTAAATTAACCCTAAAACAAGAATTCATTTGCTTTTTTCATCTGCATCGGCGCTCTATCGCTGATCAAACCTGCATACCATTCGTTTTACTATATATATATGGAGAGCGTGTAGACAAAACGGCCAACGTTCGTAATTTCCTGTAAATGATTCCAAGTCAACCTATTGTGCGGCGAGCGAGTTCCAAGGATTGCAAATGCATTTATGATTTTATTTGTGACCTGGAAGGCAGTGAATTTGACTACTCAAACTTTGCAGCCATCTACAGCCGTAACATTGCAGATCCCGAAAATATTTATCTCGTGGCCGAGATTGACGGGTTAGTTTCGGGTTATCTAAGTTGCCATGGTCAGACTTTGCTACACCATGCTGGAATGGTGTTTGAGATTCAGGAACTTTATGTGAAAGAGGGATTTAGGAACGAGGGTATTGGTCAGTTTCTATTTCATAAACTAGAATCTGAATTAAAGGAATTGGATTATAAATCACTGGAAGTTACGGCCAATAGCAAGAGAATAAAGACCCACGACTTCTATCGGAAGGTGGGCTTTGAATTGACGCACTTGAAATTCACTAAGGAAAAACGTTGAAACAGGATGAACCCCACCTACTTCCTGATCGCCGTGGGAATTACATCTCCCGGCTTACGCTCATTGACATAATTCAAACCGAGACAGCCCGCGAGAGTTTTTGCAATCTGATTCTGAAATAGTTGCTCTTTACTTTTTACTTCACCCATGAAGGCGTGTCAGGCCCTAAAATGGCGAGCCAAATCTGATCACATTCGGGCATCTTCGCTCCATGATGTTCCCAATCTTCATCAGTTTTGTTTCCGCGACCATGATCAGTGGTAATGATCAAGGTAGTTTTTCCTTTGTATTTTTCTGTTGATTGCAACCATGTCCACAATTTGTTTATGAAACCGTCTATGTAATGTGTGGCCTCAAGATATGCATCGTATTTTCCGCTATGGGCGAAGTCGTCCGTTTCGTCGAATGAAATAAGGAATACCCTGGGATTATTTTTTTTTAAATATTCAAATGCGTAGTGAAAAGTAAATCCATCCAACCGAACATCGCCCAGTGGGTTGGGCACTTCGTACATCAGTTCATTGAGAAGTTTCTCATTGGCGTTGATATTTCCTTTTGCTTCAGCAATGCCGGAATTCACCGGTATCCCGTTTCGTTTCGAATTGATAATAAACGGAAATACGTCCCATGATGTGAACGCTGCCACTTTGCCTTCAAATCCTTTCTGTTGATTAATAAATTCCAAGACGTTTTTGTTTGGATTGTCAAACTTATCATTCGTATTCACTCGTTCGTTATCAGCGGATCCGGTGAGGATCTCATTGTAGCCCGGGTAGGAAAACCACTGGTTATTGCTCACATTTATTTTATTTCCCAGATTGCGGTTTCCATAAAGCTGGCCTTGTTGTTTTATGGTGCTCCAAAAAAATGGCATTAACAGTTCTCGTCTTTTTTCTGGATTTTCATTCCAGAATTTTTTAACGATCAATGCTGAATCTCCCACAAACTTTTTGGTGATCAGGCGATTCTCTGCACCGGTAAAAATTTCTTGCTAGCGCATTCCATCCAGCGTGATCAGGATGACATTATCGGTCTCTAAATTCTGTGCATACGTTGAGGTAATAATAGTTTGCCCTAAGAGCAACAGCATAAATATTACTTTCATAAAAGTTAATTGAGGTTGCTTTTCTAAATAAAAGTAAATAAAAGTGAATTTGAATTTCTTTAAAAATGCATAGCTAAAAAATCAATTGGAAGTAACATTGCGTTAACAAATACTGCTTGTCGGCCCGCGTAATCCATAATGCTTCAAAGGATAAACCCAACTTGAAAAGAGGCCCCAACCGAAGCCGATTGCTCATTACCAAATCGCAGCGGGATCGGAATCGCCAAGAATAGATTGCCCGACTGATATCGTTTCACAACTTTGGTAAAAACAGTTGTCATTCCATACCTCCCCGAAGTTTCAAACGCCACGCGTTCGGTGATAGAGAAACCATTTTTCTTTCGAAAGATTATCCCGGGATGAAAAAGCAGGTTGGACATTTTTGAAGATTCGTTCTCTACTT
>Ga0207112_1215_pt1 | contig 11891 bp, 15 predicted proteins | sample Alteio_BWMinHeat_72_FD_153549 | JGI IMG/M metagenome (GOLD analysis project Ga0207112, IMG submission 153549) | Enriched cells from forest soil in Barre Woods Harvard Forest LTER site, Petersham, Massachusetts, United States -... | ecosystem: Environmental > Terrestrial > Soil > Temperate forest >...
TCTCCTCGATCAGGGGCAGGAAGTAGTGGAGCGAGCGCACAGGCGGGAGCGGGGCGAGGCTAGGATCGCGGAGACGACGGCGGGCGGTAGCCAGTAGGAAAGCGGATTCGACAACGGCGAGCGGAACCTGGCGGCGGCACAGTTCGATGGCGAGCTTGCGGTCGTAGCGACTGGGGCGCATCGGAGTATCGGGCAAGCCCACATACCAATCAAGGATCTTGTCGACATAGCCGGAGGAATCTTGGTCCATCATTGCTGACCTCCGGAGGGCGGCTGCTCGTCGGAGGGCGGCCGGCCTGGGGATGGCGGTCGCCGCTTCTTGGAGCGGGCGTCGGATTCCGACTGCGATTCGCGCGTGCGGTAGCTCGGGCCTTCGAGCAAGGTGACATCGGCGTGGTGGGTTAGGCGATCAAGGAGGGCGGCAATGCAACTGGCGTTGGGGAAGACGGTGTTCCAGTCCTTGAAGGCTCTGTTGGTTGTGATGATTACGGAGCCGCGTTCATAGCGTTTATTAACGACCTCGTAGAGCAGATCGGCGGCGGCCGAATCGTAGGATAAATAACCAACTTCGTCGATGCAAAGCAGGTGGGGGCGGCAATAGAGGGCAAGGCGCTCGCGGCGGTGGTGGGGCGAGTCGCATTGCAGATCGGAGATGAGCTCGGCGGCGCTGCGGAAGAGGGCCGAATAGCCCGCCGTGACGGCGGCATAGGCGATGTTCTTGGTGATCAGGGTTTTGCCGAGACCATTGGCGCCCAAGAGGATGAGGTTGCGAGCTTCCTCGATGAAGTCGAGGGTGAGAGCTTGTTCGATGAGCGGCCGGTCGATGGTTTTGGGCCAGTTCCAATCGAAGTCGGCAATGGGCTTGAAGCGCCCGAGCCGAACCTGCGCCAGGCGGCGTTCAAAGCTGCGTTTGGCCTGGTCGGCCATTTCGACGTGCGCGATCTCTTCCAACATCTGTAAGGGCGACCAGCGGTCCTTGGCGGCTCTGGCAATGAAGTCATTGAAGCCGGCGGCGGTGGCGGAGAGCCCGACGAAAGCGAGCTTCGCGGGCAGATCAACGGGGTTCTTTCTTTTTCGATAAGCCATCGTAAACCTCCAATCGATGCGTCGGAACCGAGAGGGCTTCGAGTTCCGGACGGCGGGATAAGTCGACAGTAGGCAGAGGCCGCCGCTGCGCGTCGCGATGGCGGCGTCTGAGAATAAACGAGACCGAGGCGTACGTTGGGGTATGGCGGTCGAGGGCCTCGTTAACCGCCTGGCAGAGTTCAGCGGCGCCATAGTCATCGAGCAATTGCAGGAGTTGCTTGCTCAGCAGCCCGATCAGCTCGCCGCGACTGAAAGCGGCGTTAAAGAAAGCATCGATCGCGGGGACCGCGTGCGCCAGGCGCGCGGCCGCGGTGGAGGCCAAGGCTTTGCGTTTATGGCTCACCAGGGCTGCGATGTGGGCGGGATCTTCGATGCGCTGGTGATGATCGAACGAACGGCGGTGGCAGGCGACCTCCGCCGCGCCGGCGAGCAGCCGGACGGTGCGGGGAGTGGCGACCAGGGTCAGAGGCTTGCCGGCAAACTCGTGTGGGATCGAGTAGTCGTTGCGATCGAAGCGGACGTAGATGGTCTTGTCGGAGCGCACCGCTTTGAGCAGATCAGTGTCGAAGGGATGGAGAGGCAAGGGGAGCAGGCGCGGGCGCTCCTCGGCCACAGCCGCGGCGACGCTGCGCGAGTTGTCGCCCTGCCAGGGTCGCGCGTTGGCCACCGTATCGCGCCAGAGCCGGGCCTGGCGGTTGAAATCCTCCAGGGTGGTGAAGGGGCGAGCGGCAAAGAAGGATTGACGGACATATTGAATGACTCTCTCGACGCGGCCTTTCTCGTTGCCGCGCGCCGGCCGGCACGGGCGCGGCTCAAAGTGATAGTGGGCGCAGAGTTCGAGGATGCGGGGATGGAACTTGACCGCATCGCCATGACGGTCGAGCACGACCGTGCGTAAGTTGTCATACAGGATGACCCTCGGCGCGCCGCCCCAGTCATGAAAGGCGTGGACATGGCCGAGGAGGAAGTTCTCGATGCTCTGGTCGAAGAAGAACTCGACCCACAGAGCTCGGCTGTAGGAGAGAGTGAGGACGAAGCAAGAGAGACGGCGTTTGGCGCGCCCGATGACGACCTCGCCAAAGTGAGCCCAGTCGGCCTGCCCTTGTTCGCCCGCCAAGGTGGAGAGGCGAAGAAAGGCTTCGCGCGACAGCGGCCGCAAGCCGGCGACGACGCGGCGCAGCTGGATGACGCTGCCGCTGTAGCCGCGGCTCTTGATCATCTCGAAGAGGCGGGTGGCGCGCAGCCTGGGGTAGCGTTCCAGAGTCTGGCGGATGAAGTCGATATAGGGATCGGTCAGTCTTTGCCGCGGTGCCGGACCGGGACGGAAGCGCTCGACTTGCAGTGCCGCCTTGACGGTCTCCGGGTGCACGCCCAACTGGGCGGCGATGGTGCCGATCTTCCAATGCTCGGCGTAGAACAGACGGCGGATGCTGGCGCGTTGTTCGGCAGTGATCATTGGGCTCCTCAACTCGTCGAGATATCGATAAACTCGCCGCGGTAGCCGCAGACCTGGCAACGAATCTCAACTTCAGCCGCCTGCCGTACAGCTTCGCGTACAGGCGCGGGCGCCAGGCATATGGTTGTCGGGGCCGCCGTTGCTCTGGTTTGCGGCGCTGGCAGGGCGATCATGGCATCGCTCGGATCGCCCTTGGAAGATTGATACAGCACGGAATTTTTCGCGCGCCGATACTTTCGTTGCCGGTCACGATGGTCGAGCTGGGCCTCTCGACTTTGCCGGTAGCGCTGGTTGGCTTCGCGCATCTGCTGCTTACGCGCTTGCCTGCGACACCCCTCGCTGCAGTAGCGCTGTCCCCGAAAGCACGAAGAACAGATATAAAATCGTTCGCCGCAGCGCTTGCACGGTATTGCCTGGAGGCGGCGACTGGATCTTGGCATCCGCGTTCAGCCGTGTGGTTGAACTGCCGATGCCATCCATGGCAGGATGTAATCCCTTGTGTTTTGGCGGTCGGGTCATCGGCTGCCAAACAAAACCCCGGTTGCTGCTAACAACCGGGGTTTACTTTAGGCAGCGCCCATCCTACCCAATATCTGGCCCGTTGAGAAGCGCCTGGCGGCGATGACGAACGCCTCACGGCGATGATAAGAACTACCGCCTCACGGCGATGATATCTCTCCCCTCCCTATTCTCTGTCGTCTCCTCGCCCCTCGAGCCCGCTCCGGCTACTGTCCAGATTCCTTCAGTCTTAGACGATCGCGGACACTATGCCGCTCACGTTTCAATTAGAAAGGACAAATGACACTACTTGTTACAGAGATTCACGTTGGTTCCACAATCAAAGACTCAATCGTCTTTTTTGGCGCTGATAGAAGGATTAGCCTGCTTCCACAGGGCGGCAAAAAGAATGTCTTCTTCCGATTGTCCAAAAAGATATTCACGATTCCCTACTTGAATGCGGGCATCGGTTTCTTTGGCCTAGCGGAAGTAAGGCAGCTTAAGGGCAAACAAATCATTAGCGCGCAGAGAATGTCGGACTGGCTTTCTAGGTTTGTCACAAAGAGTTACCACCTTGGATCGCTCTGTGATTTCGCGAACGCCTTAACAAGCGAACTAACGAGAGTGATTCCCTCTCAGGACAAGAGGAAGTATCCATCGGGGTTTCACCTCGCAGGGTTTAATGCTCAAGGTTTCCCAGAGTTTTGGTTTGTTAGAAACATTGAAGGTATGGATGATTATGCGTACCAAGGTTTTAACGATCAGTATGTTGTAACGGAAGAGTTTCTAACTAAGCAGGCTAGAGACGGCGGATTCGACGGTGTCAACGAGGCGGTACAGGCCACTTTTCGTGCCATTTATCGAAATGGTGATTACCGTGGCCACGTTGCGTCCTGGAACAAGGCAGATGAAATCATGAGGTTTCTATCCCGATTCCCAGACTTCAAATCAATACGAAGCATTGAACAATACGAAGACTACATCAAATTCAAAATTAGGCTCATTGCTAGCATCTATAAGAAGTACTGTTCCCAGTCAATAATTGGCACACCAGTAGATACGCTTCACATTGCCGCTCCAAACAGAAAACTAACAATAAAGCAATATCCACTGTAAACCAACCAAGGCTTTCAGTCTAAATCTGAAATACGGGAACACATTACAAAGCCAAACAGGAGAAAGACCATTGCGGAAGATCAAGGAAGCATTAGCGGTTGAAGTTGGCAGTCGGGCTGAGTGATCGCGAGGTGGCGCGGGGTTGCGGGATCGCGCGCAGCACCGTGGCTGAATACATCAAGCGCACGACTCAGGCTGGGCTAGCCTAGACCAGAACGTTGCTGGCTGGCTTGCCGTCTCGGCACTCGCTTAGGGGACCAAGCCATCCGGCATCCGTTTCACAAACTCATTCCGCTCACAGCCCGGCAGAGTATAGGCCAATCCCAGGACATTAGCTTTTTCATACCTGAAGATCAGGTTCTTTGCTGGCGTGATATCGGGGTCTTCGTTCTCTCGGACGCCCTCGCTAAACTGTTTAGGATACGCTACCAGTGAAACGGCAAATCCACACAGCTTGCTCCAAAATTCGCCGGAAACCGAAGACTCAGGCTTGTTCACACTCATCGGAACAAGTACGCCATTTCGCGGAAAGAGGGGCGTGAAGGGCGCGAGGAAACGTTCAAAGAATTCTGAGAGTCCAAGAACGCCGACAGTGGGCCGAAGCACTTCCAGCGACTTGCAGGTCCAATGCATATCGTCCTCTTTCCCGGACAAAAACTGGAACGCCGATCCAAAATCACCAAATTCCCGGATCTTGCACTTGTTGTAGGCTTCATCGACGGCGGAGGTTAAATCGGCGGGCCTCTTGAGCCTCGATTTCTTAAGATACCGCACTAGGTTAAATCTCTCGAAAGCGTCCACCGCTACGTCAACTTCCGGTTGGCCAGACAGAATGATAGCCTCCGTGCCCTCTTTCAGCTTGAAAATGTATTCAATAATGGTCAAGCCGTCTCGATTGTAGATGTCTTCTACATCCAAAGTTATGTCCACGACGGCAACGTGGTAGGTCTTCCTATCTAAGAGCCATATAGCTTCCTCTAGCGTGGCCACAGCGTCGACGGAATATCCAGCGAATTGGATGACTTCTGTATATGTCTTTCGGCTTCCGGTCATGTCCTCGATGAGTAGAACGCGCCGTTCGTGTTTCATATCAGATCCCTTCTGCGTAAATAGATGAAAACGGATCAAGATTCTCATGCAGCACATCATCGTAAAGATCGAGATACATGTTGACCTCAAAGAATCTGTTCAGCTCAGCATCCACCTCTAACCAGCCACCGATGCTTTTAAGGTATTGCACAGCAGCAAATAGCCCAAACCCTGTACCAGTCGGCTTAGTGGTGAAGAAAGGGTTTGCTACTTTCGACAATTTGGCCTTTTCAATTCCGCCCCCATTGTCTTGTATTTTGATTCGACAACGCTGATTTAAGTCCCGCGATTGCGGATCTACGAGTAGCGATGTTTCTATGCGTATCGCGCCGCGGAAGCTCGGTTCGTTCCTTCTCCGCTGTATTAATGCATAGCGGGCGTTGTTTACGATATTGTAGATGTGCTCGCGCAAGAAAAGAGAACAATACACCTGATAGTCTTGCTCGGGTTCGAAGTAGATTTCAATGTCGTAGTTCCTCTTCAACGCTCCGGGCCTCAGGTCCTCAATAGCCCCGCTTATAAGACTGTTAATACTATGCTTGCTGAAGCTCAGAAACCCGGGCAGATCCTTGCTGAACCGAGTGTGATAATCGCTGATCTCGCCAAGACCTTCGAGACTGCGTTCGATATTCTGATCGAGACTCGACCTAAACGGCTCATCAATTTGCTCAGCGTAACCTATCTTCTCCTTAATCAGATTTAGGTTCAGAAACACGTCCGTGATTGGCGACCCAAGCTTATGGTTGTAGGTTTGGGAGAACCTGAATAAGAGCCGATTTATCGCGTATAGACCTGCTTGCTCTAGGAAACGCCTCCTTTGTGCTGTCATTTGCAGAGTGTGAATCATTGGAGAGATCTGTTCGGCCACCTGCATCATGGCCTGGATATGCTGAATTCGGAACGGCCCTCCTATGTTAGCTTCAAGGTCAATCACACCTATGAGACGCCCTTGCCATCTGATTGGAACGATCAGTTGCGAATTCCGTCCCTCTTTTAGCAGCCCGTCGTTCTTGCGAATGCGGGGTTTATCGGTGTCACGTTGTTCGCTAGGGTCTCCAGTAACAAACCGTAACTCAGGGTTCTCAACCAACATTCCCCAAACGGAATTCCGCACCGGAAGGCGCCTATTTCCGGACTCAGGCCCGGATGTCGCCTTGACTGTCAAATACTCATCCCCCTCGCTGTAGAAACAGATCTGTACTTCCGGCGGAGGACTGATGCGAATCGGCTTAAGACAGGGTAAAGCAGCAACGATGTGGTCCAATAAGGTAGTCAGGCTGCCGGAGACATCAAGGTCCCTAGTTATAAAATCACTCTGCATTCTGGATAATCGAGCTAGTTGTTCGTACTCATTGCGATTCCGTAAGCCAATAATCAACTGATCCTTCACCATCAAGAGAAGACTCAATATGCCGACATCGCGGAATGAACACGACTCACTCGGCTGGGTGCTCTCAAAACACATGAGACCGAACATGGTATGCTCGACAAAGAGCGGAATTAAGATCCTACTAGTCGCGGCCTGATCCTGGGCCAAGAAGAAGGTGGCCTCGTCGCCATTAACCTGCTGAAGAATGTACGAGCGGGTTTCCAAGGACTCACAAAATAACTCATTGTCAAGTAAGATGGGATTAGGCTCTCGTACGGCCCGGGAGCTGTATAGAAGGAAGAGCGTATTACCGCTTGCGAGATAGAAATAGCCCAAGTGAGCCCGGAGAATAAGGGCGAGTTGGCCAACGACGTAACCAATCAAATCTTCCAGAGATAGGCTCGAGTCTAATATCTTCAGCCCCACTTCTTGAAGGAATCGTAATCGAGGATCTTGTTGCATCCGCACACCCGCAACCTTTGACTATGGGCGCGCCAACCCCTGAAGCTAGTCCGATGTCAGCGGCCACGGCGGCACATCATGGCAGCTGAGCTGGCGCTGTTTAGCGGACTGTCGTTAGATTTGAGAGCTTATCCATCAGGTCACCGTCGAGCTTCTTCAAGTCTCGGCCATAGGCTATCGCATTCCTGTCTCTAATATCGAAGGGAAGGCTCTTGTAAACGTCCGTTAGGGTAATTATCTCCTTATCTAGCGCCGCGGCGAACCCGCATTCATAGAACGCATTTGGGTTTTGATCTGCAGCCAAAAAAATAAGCAATTTGGCATTGTAGATTTCTGCAAATATCTTGTCGACGATTGACTTTGTAAAATATTCTCGGTCAATTCTTACGCAGCGATAAAACGCACGTTCAACGCAATCTTGGATAACCTTAAAGAGAGCGTCATATCTCTTATGAAAGGGCATTGCGATGAAGCAGGTTTGCTGTTTCCTCAGTACATTTATAGACTGAAGCAGCTTATCGATGAATCTCATCGGACTCGTCCCTCTTTCACAGAAATTAAAATCGTAATCATATTCTTTCAACAACTCGTCGGTGATTAACTGTGAGTAGGCAATCAGTGAGGAATTCCCATATTTACCCATTAGACTCTTATATAACTCAAGCCCGCCGAAGGCCGTACCCTTATAGTTCATAGTAACATCAATAAGAACCAAATCAAAAAAATGATTATGCGCTTGTTTGAACGCCACACTGGGATGCTTAGTATGCACAACGCGCGCGCTGGTCCTTCGATGAAGAAGATCCGAATAAAGCTCTAACGAATCCTCATCGTCATCGACGAGAAGTATACTCTTTATGCCTTGGTCACGCCGCGACGGCATATTGCTCATCTCCTATAGAAACCTATTACTGGAAACTCAAAGTGAGCCAGAGTCCCGCCCAGTACTTTAGATTTGGAAAACAAGAGCAGTCCCTTAGAGAGCACTAGAACACGGTTTACGATTTGTAGCCCCAGCGCGTTAGAGACCTTGAGAGGGCTAGGACGTATTAGAGCGTCTAAGGGAAGAAATCTATTGGGCATCTTAGGCACAAGGCCCGGTCCATTATCGTGAACGTCACAGTGGAACGTGTTGTGCCGCATTTTCCAGCTAATGACGACCTTTCCTCTCGTTTTATTAGCCTTGAGGGCATTCTCAACTAGTTCGGATAAGATACCGAAAAGCACGTTCTCCGGGAATACTATTTCAAGAGACCTCAACGAGTTCCTGCTGATACCAATTGAAGGATTACCCTGTACCTGCTGAATCCCTCGAACTATGTCATCAGGCCGCGAAACGAGTTGCTGGTCGTAGGTCAAAGGCTTATGCGGTTCCAAAAGCCCATCAATGGAGGCCAGGAGTTCTTCGCTAGACTCTATAGCCCTCTGAAGGGCGTTTTCGAATTGCTGAAGTCTCTCCGTTCGCCTAGCTGAGGCTATGGGAGAGTTTAGACCTGGAATTGCCTCGGCGATCATTTGGAGGTTCAGCCCAAGCGTTGAGGCTCTGTTGCTCAAGTCGTGTTTGGCAATTTGAAATACTGAAAGAGAAATCTTAAATAGGTCTAGTAACTGTTGGGGAGTGGGATTCATTTCACCCAGTTTTAGCTGTTTCTCGCGCATCGAATTCTCTAAACGATTTGTTCTCCGCGATATTGTTAAGTGGTTGGGCCAAGAAAGGCCGCTCACTGGCCGTTACCCGTTTCCTCGGTGCGCGATGGAAATCCTCAATTGGAAACGCTTGTGAATGGTTAATCTGAACCTGGATCAAAGAAGCAGCGCTAGCTTACCTTATCCTGAGCGACCCTTCGCGTGTAATACGGCCTTTCGCCCTTGTCAAGATAGGCAGTCGCAGCTCACTAAACAAGGACGATTCTGAACTCATTTCTGGAATCTATCGTATCGCAAGAATCAATCGGCGCTGCCCAGTCACGCGTTCGGGCGGTAAACCGTGCGCGCAAACGACTCGGTCACGTCCGTCCGTCCGCTTGAACGAAGATTACCGTAAGCGCGCATCGCGCTTACATGCTTCCGTCGCCGCTACATGTCTCCAATACATTATAGACGGAAACTGAACAGAAACCGACTCCAAACGCCAAATCTCGGCGAAAACTGATCTCGAATTAGAGCAGGAGCAGGATGCTCAGCCTGAGCCGGTGCGGACGAAACTAGCAGGCAGGTGCGACGTGCTTCAGCCAGGTCCTCCAGGGGATTCCCTCGGTTGTTGCACTCCACCTACTGGGTCCGAGGCGGTCGATAGTGCTGTCGACATCGCCGCCGTTTTTCGGTTTGGTTCATCGAAAACGGCCAGGGCCTCGTCGATCTTCATGGCTGAAGCGTTCCCGCGTTGTTCCTGGGCAATTATGTCGGCGATGAGTTCTGATGCCGAGCCGCCGCCAAGCAGTTCGCCGCCTTGGGCGAGGCGGTGGAGCGTCAGCGCGCTGCGATAGTCGCCCGTGTAATGAAAGCTGATCTCGATCGCTTGCGAGAGGGTTCTGAGCGTCGGCCGGAGCCGGTTCTCCTGAAGGGCGCGCCTTATCTTGAGGAGGAGATGCGAAAGGTCGTAAGCCGCTCCGGGCCCCCGGCGACGATGCGCGCTATGACGAGACCCAGGACATAGGGCTCCATTAGGTGAGGGTCCGGGTTGAAGTCGTCGTCCGCGGGCAGGGCGCATATGCTCGGGCGGCGGCGGGCACCGGGTTTCTCCCCTTCACTGTTCGGGGTTCTGCTTCGTAACACCACGGATGGCAGTCCGTGGATTGGTTATGGTCCAACCTACGCCGAGCTGGCCAGCGGCGCCTTCCCGAACACCACGGATGGAAGAGACTGTGTGAAACGGTCCGTCGTCTTCGTCCCGGAGGGACGGCCAAGAATAGCCCAGGACTTCAGTCCTGGGACGTCGTTGCGGGCGAACCTAAGTGCCGGAGGCACGGCTGAGGCGCTCTGAGGCGCGCGGATCCCAATTGCGCCTCAAAGACAGTTTCACACAGTCTCGGCAGTCCGTAGATTCGTTAATGGTGCAGCCTACATCCAGTGGGAGAACCGTTTTAACGCTTGCTGCCGCCGGGTTAGACGCTGATATAATATGTGTATGGAACCGGAGATATTCGAAGGCAAGTGGGAAGATTGTATGCTTCACGCCGCCGAACTGGCTGGGAAGCGAGTCCGGATTACTGTTCTCGGAGGGGGAGACCAGCCGCGTCCCAATGAGGCGATGCTTACCGTCTTGCGCCGAGCCAGGGAGCGCGCAAAGGCAATCCCTCAAGGCGGTTCGACAGAAGAATCCCTGAAGCTGCTCAGAGATGGACGGGGCGGAAAGATGTTCGGATATGACTCAACTGAGTAACGCAGCGGCGGTTGTGGTCGACGCGAACGTCCTAATTTCAATATGCTCAAACGAGACGACTCTTAACATCGCTGCTGACGCGCTCGCTCAGTATGCGTCGCTGGGGTGCGCATTTTATGCTCCTCACGTCGTCGTCTCGGAGGTCCTCTACGTTCTTTGCGTGAAGCTCCGAGGCGGTCTGTTGACCCAAAGCGCGTACGACGATGCCATTAACGAGTTTCAGGATCAGATGAAAGCGATTTCGCTGCAGCCAGAGGGGGATGTGGCCTTGGTTCGCCGCTCGAAGGAGATTCAGACTGGTTATGGCTGCAGTCATTCCGCGGATGGACTCTACATTGCTCTCGCCGAAGAGTTGGCCAAGACCGGGCCGGCGGAGTTTGTGACATTTGACAAAGGCGCGGTCGGCCAAATTCTTAGGCAGGCCCCAACGGTAAAGGTGAATCTTCTCCCTATCTGATCTTCTTCACAACTCCGCATCAATACACCTTTTTTTACTTGCGTCTGGGTTCCTCGCGCTCGAGGCCGCCACTGTCTGACCACTACGGCTGGGAGTCAAGGAACCAATACTATGACCGAATTGACGTTGACGGCGATCTATGAAGAGGCGGAAGAAGGCGGCTATATCGGCTACATCGCCGAGCTGCCCGGCGCAAACACCCAGGGCGAAACGCTGGAGGAAGTGCGCAAGAACCTCGCCGAAGCCGCCCAGAATATTCTGGAAGCTAACCGCGAGGCGACGGAAAAACGCCTCGCCGATCCGGCCAAAGTAAGGCGTGAGGCGCTGACCGTCCACGCCGCGTGAAAACGAAAATAGAGATTCGCAACAGGATGGACAGGATCAGCAGGGTGATAGATGCTCCCCTCAGCTTTTCCCGAACACCACGGATGGCAGTCCGTGGATTTGTTATGGTCCAACCTACACCGGGGCCGGCGAGTGCGCCTTCCCGAACACCACGGATGGCCGTCCAATACCGTATACACTACCCGCCCGAAGGCGGTAGTGCGAACGCGGCATCGGGATTCGGGCGGGGATCTGAAGGTCCCGACCCCCGTTGACAAGGAGCCCTTCTACTTAATACGCCAGTATGCATGGTGATTGATGACCGGCCTGAGCAGGGTCTCGCATAGCTTCGGCAGGGACACAATGCCGTCTTTGTCCCTAAAGAAAAGGTCGCCAGCATCGTCAAGGTCCAGTTCAAGCCCGACTCGCGGCCCGTACGGCTCGGGCTCACAGCCTCCGAAGTTCTTCTGAAACTGGTATTCCATTCGGCGCGCCGTCGGCCGGTACTCCAAAGCAAAGCTCAGCATCGGCAATCTCTTGCGGGCGACTCTAAGCCGGTGGGCGCAACCGGGCGCTTCTGGGAACGTCTCGATTGACAGGTGTTCGGCCTCATCCTCGAAGTTGCGGTTGTACCGGGAGACACAGTGCTCGA
>Ga0207112_1219_pt1 | contig 11736 bp, 4 predicted proteins | sample Alteio_BWMinHeat_72_FD_153549 | JGI IMG/M metagenome (GOLD analysis project Ga0207112, IMG submission 153549) | Enriched cells from forest soil in Barre Woods Harvard Forest LTER site, Petersham, Massachusetts, United States -... | ecosystem: Environmental > Terrestrial > Soil > Temperate forest >...
GCCGCTATGACGACGTGATGCATTTCATTAATGAACTGCAGAAGCAAGCCGGCAACGTGCGCGCGGAGTCGTTCGGGCGGTCGCAAGAAGGGCGAGATCTGCCGCTGATGATCTTCGCGAACCCGCCGCTCGGCCAGCCTCGCGAAGCGCTGGCCTCCGGAAAGCCCATCGTCTTTATCATGGCCAACATTCACGCGGGCGAAGTCGAAGGCAAGGAAGCCATGCTGCACCTCGCGAGGCGGATCGCCCAGGGAGACCTGGCTTCGCTGCTCGACCGGCTGATCATCCTTGTAGCGCCGATCTACAATGCCGACGGCAACGAGAAGATCAGCGTCCAGAACCGCACGGAGCAGAACGGGCCGCTCGGCGGCGTCGGCGTGCGCGAAAACGCGCAGGGGCTCGATCTCAACCGCGACTACATGAAACTCGAATCGGCGGAGGCGCGCGCTCTCGTCCATCTCTTCAATCGCTGGGACCCGCATCTGACGGTCGACCTGCATACGACCAACGGCTCGCACCACGGATATCATCTGACTTTTTCCGCGCCTCTTAATCCCTCTATTGACCCGCATATTCTTGGCTACCATCGCGACAAAATGTTGCCGGCGATATCCAGGTCTCTGCTCGACCGCCACAAATTCCGGAGCTACTGGTACGGCAACTTTGACGGTCCCGGCCACAAGCCGGGCGAGAAGGAGACTCCCGCATGGCGCGCCTTCGATCACCGGCCCCGCATCGGGCAGAACTATGTGGGCTTTCGCAATCGTTTCACCATTCTGTCAGAGGCCTATAGCTACCTCGATTTTCACGCCCGCGTTCAGGTGACCGAGGCCTTTGTCGAAGAGATCTTCAAGTACGCGGCCGGGCACGGCGATGAAATGGTGCAGCTTGCCAGACAGGCCGATCGGGACGCGGCGTCTCGGGGAGCGGCCGCTGGGCCGGCTCACTCTCCGGCAAGCCTTGGCGTCGAATACGAGATGCGCCCGCTGCCTCAACCAGTGGACATCCTGGTTGGCGAGGTCGTAAAGAAACCCAATCCGCGCTCCGGTCACGATATGACCGTCATGGTCGAAGACAAATTCAAGGCCGTAAAGATGCTGGACTACGGCCTGTTCGCCGCCACCCGCGGCGTCAGTCTGCCGCGCGCCTACCTCTTCCGCCGCGAGCCGGGAATGCAGGTCGCCGTCGACAAGCTGCGCGCGCACGGCGTCAGGATCGAAGAGCTGACAACCGAAACTACCGCCGAAGTCGAAAGCTTTATCGTCGGCGACATCAAGCGCTCGCCGCGCGCGTTTCAGGGCCACAACGAAGTGAAGCTGGCAGGGCGATACGAGAAGTCGACGCTTATCTTCCCCTCGGGGACTCTCCTGGTGCGGACGGCGCAGCCCTTGGGAATGCTGGCGGCCTACCTGCTCGAAGCGGAAAGCGACGACGGGCTGGTGGACTGGAACTTCCTGGATGCGCTTCTGGAACGCGAGAAGCCGTATCCGATCTTCAAAGCGATAACTGAAATCAGGGGCGCCAGCCGAGTCGTCACTGAATACGGGATTCGCGCCCGGGTATTCTAGCGGCGTCCAGCCGTGGGCAGCGTCGTTCTGGTCGCATTGGTTGTTGGCCTCCGTAACCGTAAGAAATCGCTTGATAGGTGCGCCTCGAATAGCGAAAAAGCGTTTAGGGTTTGTGCCCTTGATCCGGCCGTATTATTCACGTTCTGCATATTGCCGGCACTGCCGCACTTGCGCCAGTGCCGACGTCGGCGAGGAAACTCGACCGCAACTTTGTACGTACGAAGGGCGCGTTCCATTACATAACCGGCCGCGCGCCATCGACAACCTGGCCGCACTGTTGGAGCCCGAAGCGATCTGTAACCTGCTGTTTAGTAGAGCATCGGGACCAGCCAAACGCGGTTGATTTTCTGGACGTCGCCATAAGCGAAAGGTTGTCACTTTTGCGGTTGGTTGTTTCGTGGCGGGTCGGTTTACAGTCGTGCCCGCCGCCCCCTTCACAAACAGGCCCGAATGTGAGAAAAACGATCTGCCGACGACAAGGGTCCTTGACGCGACTGACGTGCCTCCTCTTAGTTGGGCTCAACAAACCGGTTGTGACGCAGCTATGGGGTAGTGGTGAGACCGGCAAGTCGACGAACGGTAACCGGAACCGGTGAAGGGTGTCCTAAACTCTTAGGCCAGGGCAAAGGGCAGGACCGAGGAAATAGTGATGAAACATGTTGAGGTACGGATCCTTCTCTATCAACTTGAAACCTATCTTGAGGCTCCCAGCGCTGACGGCGAGGACTGGGGCGCCTTTGCTCATCCCAGCGATGAACAAAAGGGGCTCTTCACTTTCTCGGATCCAGAAGGCGATATAGCAATAACAGTGAACCACGAATGGTCCATCTTGATAGTCGTTAAAGGAGTGCTTCCTGACGAAATAATCGATTTCCCTGCCCCATTCCACTCCGGCCACTATGGACCTGTACTTCGCTTCTACGTCAGAGCGTTTGAAGCAGTGAATCACTTTATCTCTTCGTTTAGACTTCGTCTTTTCAAGTACGAGAATGCACCAATCAATTGGAGCGCCCGGGCGGCGATCGAGCGCGGCGGAACGGGTGCCTATTTGGCCATACATTCCAAGACTAACTTCGACGAGGAGTGGTATGTCGAGGGTGAGCCCTTCGACATATCGGATGCACTAAAGATCAAGATCAAGCATGAGTGGACTCGGGCTTACTCGCCTGTCGGGTACAATCCTGACAACTTAAAATTGGTCGTTGACGATGTACAACACCTGATCAATGGGGTCGAAGTTAATAGTTCACCTTACGATGTCTGCTTAGAACTCTTGATGCAAGCTCAGGAGCTCGTGGGGAGCGAAAACAGACGCAGGAAAGATGAACGCAACTCGGCTATCGGAGCGTCCCTAATAGCTGTTCACTCGGCCTGGGAAGTGTTTGTGAAGAGCTTCATCAAAGAGCATGGCACACCGCTGCACAGGCACATTTTGCGCAAACAGGCCTTTTCCGTCAGTAATCTTCTTTATAAAGTGCTCGCCGACATGCCAAAATTCGGGAAACCGCTAAAGGTGTTCAACCCAGAAATCGCGCACAACCTGGAGCTTTTGGTTAGAGCTAGAAATGATGCCGTGCATTCAGCAGCACCCATTCTGAAATTTGAACGCAAACACGTTAAGAGGACAATCAAGCAGGTTGGCCTTATGAAGAAGATCTCAAAAAGGGAAACCACGGTAAGAATTCCGATAGCAGGTTGGATGATACATAGCGAGCGTAGAGAGCGGCTCGTTTGGTCGGATATAGAAGGAGATGCTGGTTCGTTCGTCTGGGATGTACTAGCGCTTATAGAGTGGCTCTCAGTAAAAACAGGCGGTCAATGGTCCAACGCGCAGGTTAAGAAATACTGGGAGTTTGAGGCTTCAAAGCCACCCGGAACCAGGGAACAAGAAATCATTTGTGAGCACATGAGGTGAGAGCGGGACGAAAAGTCTTAGCTCAACGAAGCGACCATTCGGGTAGACCAGAGTGCTCCGCTTGAGGGGCTTGAGGGCGTCCCCGCTTGAAAAATTCGTTGGGAGCAGCCACCATATCGGAGTAAAATGGCCTTCCTCACAGCGCTTTCAATCGCATGGGCGGGTTAAGTTACCGGAATTGCGGAGCTAATCAATTGACAAAGCCTAGCTACGGGAAGTAGGATTCCCCAAGGGAAAACGGCTATACAGATTAAAAGGTCACACAATTTCGCGTTGCAGAGTGCTGCCTGATTTTGCCCACACGACTGTGGGTTAATGGCAGATTGAGGTGTTGTTCAACGGGGGATCTGTAAAAGTAGGGCCTTACGGTCAATTAGAAATGCGGAAATTATCCCGTCCCTAATGAAAGCGCTGACCGTAGCTGCCTTTCCAGGCTAGGTGATACAAGGAGCATCGCGCGTGAGCAGCTTGGTGCCCCCGGATAAATGGAGCATTCCTACTGACGGGCTCACCGGCCCTCGTCGGACTGGCGGCCTGACTAGCCTGAGCGGCCTTGATTATCAAGCCGCCTATGCATGTCTTCAACTGGCGTACCTCCTTGACCCTGATTCATGGCTCAAGGCGATCCGGTACGAAGGGGCGCAAGACGTTGATCTACTGTACGCGGACGGCCGCGAAAAATATGTACAGATCAAGAACGAGCCCGATGCGCATTATACCCTTAGTAAACTTCGTCCTGTTTTGCAGGGTCTCGCTGCGGACCTACTGGAAGCCGGCGAACCACCATCGCTCACCTTCTCGCTTGTCGCCCGAAGTAATCATATTGATGCTGCCGTCACGCGGCTGCGTGATAGGGTTCCCACTCCAGCGGACATCATCGCGATTGCCCATCAGCTCAGTCACCGCACAGAATCTGAATCTGTGCCTTCAGGTCTGGTGAGGTTAAACAATGCGGAACGACGCGAACTCGTAGAACGACTGCTCAAGCAAACCGCCTTTGAGTTCGGAATGGGCGACGAAATCGGTGGGCGGCTCTCTTTCGAAAGCCACGCTTGCACAGAGCTTGCCAGACTTGGCGTCGCTGGATCCGATTTGCGCAATGCTTTCGGAGCGTTGAAGGCGGCTCTGATCCCGCGGCAAGAGTTCGCACGGAAGGACGTTCAGGAAGTTCTGAAGCGCTTCGTCGGGGGTGCCGCGATAGACCTTTTCGAGGGGTCAGCGCAGGCGTTGACTTCTGATTTGTTGGCCAGTCGTGCCAGCCCTGAACGCATTCAGCAGTATTATTCAGGTGCCCCGCTTGACTGGGACATTATCGCGGCGGGAGGAGACATTGAACGTGACCAACAGGACGGATTGATCAATCAACTGAGTCAGCCCTTTGAAAGTTTGCGACTGGTTTGCATCGTTGCAGAGCCAGGCGCCGGCAAATCAACACTAGCCTGGCGCCTGGCCGCTGAACTTCACGGTCAGCACGGAGCTTTCGTAATTCGCATCAGAGATAAAGAAGCTCCCGACGTCTGGTACCGCATGTCGGAGTTTTGTGTGAAGGTCGGACGTCCATTGTACGTGTTGGTTGACGATCTATTTCGCGAACCCGAAGTTGTAGAGGCGATTCGTGAGCTGAGTCCTTTGCTGGCGATCACGATCCTAGCCACATCACGAGCCAATGAATACCGTCCACAGCGGCTGAAAGGCGACTTAGTGCGAGTTTCCTTGAAGGGGCCCACAGGGACAGAGAAGGAACGGATTCTCGAACGTCTGGGCAAAGCTCGCGTTGGCCTTTCCACCGAACAACAGAAACGGTTGAATACCGCCAACCAACTCCTTGTGTTGATGATGGAAATCACTTCAGGCAAGGAACTGCGCGAGATCGTCCGCGATGCCCTGGACCGGCTGAGGAGACAAGATGAATCCGCCTACCTAGCTTATGAATACCTTTGTTTCGCTTACCAGTACAGCGTGTCGATTCCCGAATCGCTGTTGGAGCGCATCAATGCATCTGGGCGCTTCCACAATTTAACGCTTCGTGATACGACGCAAGGGCTGATGTTTTACGATGAGGATCGCGCCGAGAATGTGCGCGCGGGCCATCCAGTTATTGCTGCAGCGGCTTGCACTTTCTACGAAGCACTGAGGTCGCCTGCGACAGTCTTGCAAGAGATTCTTACCGCCGCCAAACCGTCGGTTGATTTGGAGCGGCGATTTGTCATTCGTCTCCTCTTGACACTCGCGCGCGCGAAATCACCCGCGCTTTCTAGGGCACTCTCTCAAGTAGAAGCTGTCGTGAAGCAGTGCCGACTGCACGGCACAGTCAACGAAATCGGCAAATCCTGGAGGGCTTTCTATCGCGAATTGGGAGAGACTGAAGACGCGCAACGTTGCGTGGTTGACGCGCTGACGGTCGTACCCACAGGTGCACTCGACTGCGCAATGCTTATGAAGCTACACCGCGAGCGCGGTAGCGACGCAGAGGCGCTCCCTATCCTTGCAGAGTGGATTCGACAGCAGCCTAATGATCCCGTTCGGGCTTTGTATTTGGCGTTAGTGGGACGGAAGGGAAACGTTGAGCAGGTCAAGCAAGTTGTGGAGGAGACGAGCGCGTGGCTAATGAAGCGTCTTGAAGACAGGCCTGTACGGACTGCTTACCTGGGGTTGGTGGAGAGGAAGGGAAACGCTGAGCAGGTCAAGCAAGTGGTGGAAGAGACGAGCGTGTGGCTGGCAAAGCATCTTGAAGACAACTATGTACGGACTGCTTACCTGGGGTTGGTGGAGAGGAAGGGAAACGTTGAGCAGGTCACGCAAGTGGTGGAAGAGACGAGCATGTGGTTGGCAACGCATCTTGAAGACAGCTCTGTACGGACCGCTCACCTGGCGTTGGTGGGACGGAAGGGAAACGCTGAGCAGGTCAAGCAAGTGGTTGAAGAGACGAGCGCGTGGCTGGCAAAGCATCTTGAAGGCATCTCTGTACGGACCGCTCACCTGGCGTTGGTGGGACGGAAGGGAAACGCTGAGCAGGTCAAGCAAGTGGTGGAAGAGACGAGCGCGTGGCTGGCAAAGCATCTTGAAGACAAATATATTCGGGCCGCTTACCTAAGGTTGGTGGAGAGGACGGGAACCGCTGGGCAAGTGAGGGAAGTTGTGGAGCAGACCAGCGTTTGGCTGGAGCAACATGCGTCGGAAAAGGTGGTTTGGATTGCACTGATTGTTTTGCTCATTCGCACTGGTCAGCCTGAAGAAGGAGCAGAGATGGCGAAAAAAGCAATCTCGCACCATCCAAATGACCTTGACCTGATTACTCAATATCTGCGCTTATTCAATGATTCAGCGGACGAGCCGGTCGTAAGAAAGCTATACGAGAGATTGATCGATGCCCATCCACGGGACAGCCGAATTGAGACCCATTTTGCTGCGTGGTTGCGCGATCACGACCATCTCGACGAAGCGCGTGCTCTTTATCATTCATTGACTATCAAATTTCCCCGCGAGGTGCGGGCTCGGCACGGCTACGGTCGTCTTATGCTCAGTTTAGGCGAATTTCAGGAGGCTATTGAACAGTTTCGAACGGCACTTCGACTTCACAAAGGCCATCAGATGGCTCACCAAGGGCTGGCACAGGCGTGGCGTGGTCTCGGTGCTCTCGCTGAAACAGAAGGAAAGCAGCGGGAAGCTGTCGAGCATTTTACGGAAGCAGAAAAGGAGTTCCGCCGGGCGCTTTATTGGGCAGACATCAAAGAGCAACCGCTAGCCGTCTTTTACTCTAGCCTCGGCTGGTTCTACCTTGATCGTCACCGCAACGAAGAGGCTTTGGAAGCCTTCGAGTCCGCAATGGAGGATGATCCGGATTATTTTGGAAACTACTGGGGAGCCGGGCGCGCATGGTTTGGTTTAGGACAATTTGAAACCGCAGCCGATGCTCTTCGAACGGCGCTGGCGAAGGGCGGCGAGGATCTTCGGCCGCCCGCGAGCGACGAGATCCCCGAACTCCTGAGCCAGTGCCAAGGTTTGTAATGCTTTCAGCATCTGCAGCATTCCGGATTAGAACCTCGAGTCTAATCAAGTCCTGCACGATCTCATTCCCAGGCCCTCCGGCTTGACAAGACGAGACACAATTCGACGGCGCACGGTGCTCTCGTCGATGTCCGTGCAGTCGGCGAATGTACGCTTGGAACGAAAAGGAGGTTCGTCCTTCCGCCACCAATGGCGTATTGAGTGGAGAATGATATTGATGTCGATGACGTCAAGTCCGACGGCTTTTTGCCTCTCTAGGATCACCGAGGGGATCACTGTCCAGCCGGCCTTCATCAGGGCAGGGGTCCACTTCTCTCTTCGTTGCTCTTGAAATTGGTGCGCTTGCCCTTCTTTGGTGCGACCTCCATTCCCACCTCCAAACACTTGATGGTTGAAACCGTGCCTCCAAGACATTTTCAGAAGCGTCAATTGTCAATGAGGCATGGGGAGGCATCACCGCCTGCCCTCGTAGGAGTTTCAGTCTTGGGGTCAGCGGCCGAACGGCCCACGGCTCTAAGGGGGAGCTGCTCGCCTAAAAAGATGCACAGTATAGAAAGGCACGGAACCGCTGGCAGCAAGCGCGACCGCCAGCGCAATTCGGCAACACCATCGCAGCTTGCCACAATGTCATCACCATATGCAACACGAAGTGGGGCTCTAGTCGCACCTGCCTAGGGGGCGATCACTCGAGGTTAAGCTCAAGCGCTCAGTACGGGTTTCTGCCAGACCCGAATCCAAATCCGTCCCAGTTTGTTTCGTAGGCTAGAGCTGAAACTTGGCCCAGATGAAGCCGGCGGTATCGCTTGAGGCGTGCCTCTAAACGAGTGTCACCGGGGACAACCAAATTTCACGTATCACAAGGGTGGGAAAGGATGAACGGGAATTCCGGACTGAGCCCGTGGTACTCCGAACTAGGCCGCCCTATCTAGCGCTTGATGGACAGGCGGCATTCATGCAAGTGTGTACTCGACGCCGTCAAAGCGTTGGACGCAACTCGTAAGACTCTATGAATGGCTCGCTGTCACAGGCAAATCAACGGCATAAGCCCAAAAAAGGATTGGTTGAATGGCCGTAGCGGTTGGCGCTCGCATTGCCCATTACGAGATCCTCGCTCCAATAGGCGCTGGCGGGATGGGCGAGGTCTATCGCGCTCGCGACATCCGGCTCAATCGCGAGGTCGCCATCAAGGTTCTGCCGTCTTCGTACGCCGCCGATCCCGATCGCTTGCGCCGCTTTGAATTGGAGGCGCTCGCAACCTCGGCGCTGAATCATCCTAACATTTTGACCATCCACGACATCGGCGAGGGGACGGCGGAAACCGGGGGCGCCCCCTACATCGTCACCGAATTGCTGACCGGTGCCGATCTGCGCGCCCGAATCTCCGAACACCGCGAGGGAGGCGGGCTGCCCGTGAGGACCGCCGTAGAGTATGCGGAGCAGATCGCCGCGGGCTTGGCCGCCGCCCACGAAAAGAACATCGTCCATCGCGACCTCAAGCCCGAGAATCTGTTCGTTACAAAGGACGGCCGCGTCAAGATCCTCGACTTTGGGCTGGCCAAACTGAAGGCCCCGCAAACCGCCGCCGCAGCGGAGTCCGTCGCTCCGACGCAGAAGCAGATCACCGATCCAGGGGCGGTGATGGGGACCGCGGGGTATATGTCTCCCGAGCAGGTTCGGGGGCTCGCGGCAGACCACCGCGCGGACATCTTCAGCTTCGGCGCGATCCTGTACGAGATGCTCGCGGGCAAGCGGGCGTTTGAAGGCGAATCCCCGATCGAGACCATGAACGCGATCTTGAAGGAAGACCCTCCGGAGATGACGGCGATGAATGCGCGTGTTCCACAGGGGCTGGAGCGGCTGGTGCGCCGCTGCCTGGAGAAAAAGCCGGAGCAGCGCTTCCATTCCGCGCACGACCTCGGTTATGCGCTCGACGCATTGTCTACTTCGTCAGGGCCGCGACTGGAGACGCAAGCCGGAGCTTCGACCGCAACGCGGAGAGAAGGCGCCGCGCGGTTGTTTGGAAATGCGCACGTTGCCTGGATCGTCGCGGTGGTTTTGGCGCTCGGCGCGATGGCGGCGCTGTGGGCGAGCGTAAGACGGCCGCCCGCGGCAGAGCCGAGCGTCATGAAGTTTTCGATCCTGCCGCCGGAGAAGTCGAGTTTCAGCGAGATCGCGCTCTCGCCCGACGGGCGGCAACTTGCCTTCACGGCGGTGACCGGCGGCAAGTTGCAGATGTGGGTGCGGCCGCTCGACTCGGTTGAAGCTCGAGCGCTGCCCGGCACGCAGGACGCCCTCTTCCCGTTCTGGTCTCCGGACAGCCGCACGATCGGGTTCTACGCCGATCGGCGGTTGAAGAAGGTCGATGCGGCCGGCGGACCGGTGCAGACTCTGTGCGAGTGGACGGTGCCGATCGGAGCCTCGTGGGGCCGCACGGGCGTGATCCTCTTCGCGGATTGGCCACTCGGGCTGAAGCGCGTCCCCGCAAGCGGCGGCGAACCTGTCGTCGCGATGACTTGCGACAAATCGAGGCAGGAGTTTTCCCTGCTCTACCCCAGTTTTCTGCCAGACGGCGAACACTTTTTTTATAGCATTTCGAGCGACGTGAAAGAGACGCGCGGGCTGTACGTGGGCGCGCTCGACGGCAGCGTCAAGCGGCGGCTGCTGGAGACTGGCCCGTTCGTCAAAAACGCGCCCGCGGGCTTCGGGGACGCCCGCGGCGACCCGTCGAGCGGCGAGGGATTGCTGGTTTACGGCCGGGACGGCGCCTTGTTGGCGCAGCCCTTCGACGCCCGCCGTCTCGAGTTTACCGGCGACCCGTTCTCGCTCTCGGACCGCGTGGGCGCCGGCATGGACCGGCCCAGCTACTCCACTTTCTCGCTGTCCGAGAATGGCGTGCTTGTCTTCGATCCCGACGCCAACCGGCAACGCCGCGAATACCGCTGGGTGGACCGCCGCGGGCAACTGATCAACGCCCTCGACGTTCCCGCGGGCATCTTTCAGCATTGGCTTTCGCCCGATGGCAAGCGTTTCGCCGCCGACCGCCTCGATGCGCAACACAGCAACTATGACGTTTGGCTGTACGACGCGTCCGGGGCCAACCCGTCGCGATTCACGTTCGCTCCGCAAAACGATCTCAACCCGGTGTGGTCGCCGGACGGGTCCCGGATCGTCTGGGGCAAGGCGGATGACAACGTTATGAACCTGTATGTGCAGGCCGCCAACCTCGCTGGGGCTCCGGCCCTGCTGCTCAAGACCGACGCCACCAAGCTTCCTTGCGACTGGTCGCTCGATGGGCGCCTGCTCTTCTACACCCAGACCAGGACCGATGCGAATATGAAAACATCGGTGTGGGCTCTGCCGATGAATACGCCGGACGCAAAACCGTTCGCGGTGCTGGAAACGGACGCCAACGACGGGGTGGTCGCGCTTTCGCCCGACGGCCAATGGCTGGCCTACGGATCGGACGCGCCGGGGCGAGCGGAAATCTTTGTGCAAAGATTTCCCGGAGGCGGGGGCAAGCAGCAGGTCTCAACCGGCGGAGGCAATCATCCGAGATGGCGGCGCGACGGCAGGGAGTTGTTCTACTATAGCGCGGACGGAAAGCTCATGGCGGTCTCGGTGAAGGTGGGCGAGAACATTGAGATCGGCGCCGCGGTCCCTCTCTTCGGATTTCGCGCCGGAACGGGCGCCGACTTTCCTCCGTATGCGGTCACCGCCGACGGGCAGCGCTTTCTGATCAACGCGATCCTCGATACCGAACCGAACGCGCCGCTTACCGTCGTGCTCAATTGGCCGGCGGGAGTCAAGAAATGAAGCGCTCGCGCCGTCCTCTTTGCGAGGACCGACGCAGGCGGAGCAAGGCCAAGGCCGCCCAAAACGGACCTCAATCCTCGTCCATTTCCGGAGCGACAAACAAATGAAGAAACGTTGCGTATTCGCCGCGGCAACGCTCCTGCTAATCTCGCTGATTGCAGACGCGCAGAGCCAGCCCTTCTATCAGCCGCACTTTCCGCCGGAGGAGTTCCGGGCGCGTTGGACGCGCGTCTTCGACCAGATCGGCGATCACGCCATCGCCATTCTGCAGGGAGCGCCGAAGGCCAACGGCTTCATCGTTCCGCGCCAATCTAACGAATTCTATTATCTCAGCGGGATCGAAACTCCCCACTCTTACCTGGTGCTCGACGGCAGAAACCGCAAGGTGACGCTGTATTTGCCGCCCCGGGATGAGAACCTGGAGAGGAGCGA
>Ga0207112_1222_pt1 | contig 11607 bp, 10 predicted proteins | sample Alteio_BWMinHeat_72_FD_153549 | JGI IMG/M metagenome (GOLD analysis project Ga0207112, IMG submission 153549) | Enriched cells from forest soil in Barre Woods Harvard Forest LTER site, Petersham, Massachusetts, United States -... | ecosystem: Environmental > Terrestrial > Soil > Temperate forest >...
TGAGACCGGTGGAGGGCGGCCGCAAGGCGGAGGGCGTCAGCTCGAGAGCGAGTTGCGGCAGAGACTCAACGAACTGGATGACCTGCGGAAGGCGCTCGGCCGCAACAACGAACTGTCCCGCGACCTGGAACGGGCCAGAGAAGGCTTGAAGCAAATTAATCCGAATGTGTTCAATGATCCGGCGCAAATGGCGCTGCTCAAGAATGAGGTCATCGATCCGCTCCGGCAGATTGAATTGGCGCTGGCGCGCAAACTCCAGGCGAAGCTGGGAAACAATGGCCCCGGCGCTCTGAGCGACGGCGAGGCCCCCGACCGTTATCGCAAGATGATCGAAGACTACTATCGGCGGTTATCGGCCCGCGCACCGGAGCCGTAGTTCGCTAGTTCGAGAGTACGCGGAATCGCCTCCGCAGAGTCCGCTCTAAATCGCGGAGCCGCTCTTTTACCATGGGAAAAAATGGAACGCAATGGTATTTTATTGAACAGCGACGGGCAGGCGGCTGGTGGTTGTCATGGAGCGGTTGTAGCCCTATGCGCGGGAGTTTTTACCAGAACAGGACGGACTGAGGTAGTATGATCAGGAGAGTTCGCGTTTCTAATCGCATTTTATTGGCGAATGCGCTGGTTGTTCTGCTGCTGATGGCAGGCGCGAGCCGGGTGGCGCACGCGTCGAAGGACCATAAGACTTTTGCCGCGCTGTCGGCGCGGCTCTCAGAGCCCAACGGCTACTTTGACTCCGACAATCTGATCTCCAACGAGACCTCTTATCTGCACGTGATGGACAAGCTCCGCGAGTTGAACGTACGCGGGGGCGTGTATGTAGGGGTTGGTCCCGACCAGAGTTTTTCCTACATTGCAAAGATTCGACCGCGCATGGCGGTGATTATCGACATCCGGCGCGACAATTTGCTGCAGCATTTGATCTTCAAATCCCTGTTCTCACATGCTCACAATCGAATCGAATACCTCTGCATGTTCTTCGGCAAGCCGTTCCCCAAAACAAAAGGATGGGAAACCCGTGGAATCAAGGAACTGGTCGACTATATAGACAACACCGCCTCGGAGCCGAAGCTGTTTGAAAAGAGTCAGAAACAGTTGATAATTGATGTTCAGCGCTACGGCATCACTCTTTCCGCGTCGGATACGGAAACAGTAAGCAAAATCCTCAAGGCGTTTTATACGGCCGGCCTGGACATTCGTTATTCGAGCTATCACCGGCCGCCGAGATCGATCTATCCGACCTATCGGGACTTGCTGCTGGAGCGAACTTTGGGCGGGGAAGTACAGAACTATTTCAACTCCGAGGACGATTTTCAGTTCATCAAGAAACTCGAGGAGCAGGATCTCATTGTTCCGGTGGTTGGCGACCTCTCCGGGCCGCAGGCGCTCAAAGCGATCGGTAAGTATGTTGCCGAGCTGAAGGATCACGTTTCGGCGTTTTATGTCTCCAACGTCGAGTTTTATCTCGAACGCCAGGGGACCTATAACAAGTTCATAGAGAACGTGAAATCCCTGCCGTTCGACGAACACAGCGTCATCATTCGCAGCTATTTCAATTACTACGCGCCTCCGCATCCCCAGGCTGAGCCCAACCACTTCAGCACGCAGTTGCTGGAGCGGCTTGCCGATCTCGTCAAGCAATGTGACAGCGGCGAATGCGAGACGTACAACGATATCGTCACTAAGAACTCCATTTTGCTGCATTAGCTCAGAGGCGGCGCGCGTGGAACCAGATGAACCCGCAGGCGCCCTCAGGAAGTTGGATTCGAACCGATCATATGGATGCTGCCGAACGTGAAGGCGAGGTGACAGGCGAAGTAATCAAGATGATCCACGGCGAACTGCCTGCCGTGCGGTGGGCCTGTGCTATCTGTGGTGAAGATAATTGCTCGATATTCTTTGAGCCCGAAGCCAACCAGCGAACACTCGAGTGCGAGGTCTGCGGCGCGAGCAATGTGGTGCACAAAGAACACGACGCCTGACGGGGAGATAGGAACACGGATTAGACGGATCAAGCCGTTTTACACGGTAACTATCTATGACCCGCGCCGTGGGAACCCGCGTGGCGCCATTTCTTACACAGTCCGAACGAGCGCGGCGTCCCTGCAAAAGAGAGCTTGAATGATCAGAGACCCTCGCGACCTCCTGGCCGCCATCCAAACTATCATCAATCCAACCGAGAAGCCGCCTGCCCTCGTCTTCAACTGCCACATCACTGGACTTGCTGTCGCCAGGTCGCTCGGCAAACGCGGTGTTCCTGTCATCGGGCTTGATCGGGACCCGAACGGCTATGGTTTGCATTCGAAGTACACGAAGGTCGCGGGATACTGTCCGAACCCTCTCGATGACGAGAGCGGTTTCATCGATCTTCTAATGCAGATCGGCGCGGCGCTGAAGCGGAAAGCCGTGCTGTTTCCGTGTCTAGACGAGTGGGTGTTTGCAGTCGCTCGCCATCGACGCGAGCTCGAGGAATACTTCATTCTGCCTTTTGCCGAACTCGACACGATTGAAAGGGTTCTGGACAAGAATCTCCTCTATCGCAAATGTGAGGCTCGAGGAATTTCGATTCCGCGAACCTTTTACATCGGCGCGCAGACGCCCGAGGAGATCGCCGCGCAAATCGAGTTCCCCTGCATCGTCAAACCGGCGTTACAGCGTGAGTTCACCAACGAGTTTGGCGAGAAGGTCTTTAAGGCCGCCGACGCCGGCGAGTTTATGAGTCTGTGCGAGCGGGCGTCAGGGCACCCTCTGCTGGCGCAAGAGATCGTCGGCGCCGGCGTGGATAGCTTCTATTCACTGTGCAGCTACATTGGCCTCGACGGGCAGGCAAAAGGCCTCTTTGTCGGGCGCAAGCTGGAACAGTTCCCGCCGGATTTCGGCACGGCCTGCCTGGTGGATTCGCGCTATGTCGGAGAGATCGTAGAGCGCGGCATCGACATACTCAAGCAATTCGCCTATCAGGGCATTAGCGAAGTGGAATTCATTTACGATGAACGGGATCGCGACTTCAAATTGCTCGACATCAACACGCGGGTGTGGAAGTGGATCGGGCTGCCGATTCGCGCCGGAATCGACTTGCCATGGCTCGCGTATGCGGATGCCGTTTATGGCGATGTCGAACCCGCCGCACGCCAGGAGGACGGATTGCGATGGGTTTACCTGAAAGACTACATCACGTTGCGTCAGGCGACACCTGGTTCCGCGGAGGCCACACTGGGATTGGAGGACTGGCGTGATCTCGCGTCAGGACGCGAGGACGGAAAGGTTGTGGCCGCGATACTATCCGCGGAGGACCCGGAACCGTTCGCCTGGATGATGGAGAGTGCTTTAGGCGGCCGGCGTTACTATTGCGCCTGCTGAGGAAGAGAGACTTGCTATGAAAAAGGTGCGGTTTGGGTTCTGGCTTCCGATCTTTGGAGGGTGGTTGCGGAACGTTGAGGACGAGCAGATGGAAGCGACCTTCGCTTACAACCGCAAGGTCGCGCAGCGGGCCGAACAAATCGGCTTTGACATCACGCTGCTGGCTGAGTTGAACTTGAATGACATAAAAGGAGCCACCGCCCCGGTCCTGGAGTGCTGGACCACCTCCGCCGCTCTTGCTAGCGTCACCGAAAAGCTGGAGTTTATGAACGCGATTCGGCCCGGTTTCCGCCTGCCCGCCATAACCGCAAAAATGGCCGCCAATATCGATCAAATCGCCGGCGGCCGTTTCAGCCTCAACATTGTTTCGGCGTGGTGGGAACAGGAGATGCGGGAATACGGCGGCGCCTGGGTCGCTCACGATGAGCGCTACGAGCGGACTCGGGAATTCATCGAGATCATGTGCGGCATGTGGACCGAGGAGGAGTTCAGTTACGAGGGCAAATACTACCGGGTGGAGAAAGCCCATCTCAACCCAAAACCCGCGCGCAAGCCATGGCCGACCCTTTACGCCGGCGGCGAATCTGAAGGCGCAAAGCAGATGATCTCGAAATACTGCGACGGTTACCTGATGCACGGCGATCCGCCGGAGAATGTGCGGCGCAAGGTTGCAGACATGGAACAGCGTCGGCGAGAACTCAAGCTCGAGCCGATGCTCTATGGGATCGCCGGCTACGCCATTTGCCGGAAGAATGAGAGTGAAGTTCAGCGCGAGATCGAACGCATTACCGACGTCAAAGACACGGCGGGTTACTTTGGGTTCAAGGACTTCACCACGCAAAGCAAGCTGGAACGCGAGCTGTCGCTCAGGGACTACAGCGTGTCAAACCGGGGCCTGCGTACGGGACTGACGGGCACGCCCGAGCAGATCGCCGAGCGCATCATTGAATTCTGCAACGCGGGGGTAGAGATATTCCTATTGCAAATGAGCCCGATGCTGGAAGAGATGGAGCGTTTCGCGGAAGAGGTAATGCCGCTGGTGAAGGAAGGGATGAGGGATGAGGGATGAAAAGAGGGATGGCCTAGACCTGCACACGCGCACCGAGCGGCACTCAGACAACGAGAGGGCACTCAGCACAATAGAGGTCAGGAAGGGGTCCTGACCCCGCGGCTCAGCTAGGAAAGACCATGATCTTACGAAGAGTGAGTGTATTCGCCTGGCTTGTTGTTTCGATGGCTGCTGCGGCGTCTTCGGCGTTGGCCCAGCAAGGCCAGGGGGCGGTGCCCGCGGCTGCGGCGGATCCCGCGCAGGATCGTATGCGAGCGCTGCAAGAGTCCCTGGCTTTTCTAGAGCAGCGGCTGCAGAAGGATATCGACAATCTTATGTGGTTTCGGCAGTTGGAGGACGTGGCCGAAATCGATAAGGTTCGCTATACGGGACCGCCGCCGCGCGTGATCAGCAACCCGACCGGGCAGGGCGCCGGGAACCCGGTAATCATCACTGCTCTTACGTTTCTTCCCAAGAGGAGCGCGGGCGCAAAGCTGCCGCTCGTGGTCCTCATTCATGGGGGCGTGCACGGGGACTTCGATACCAGCTCGGCGCATATCGTGCACGAACTGGTGCAGCAGGGGTACGCCGTTATCGCGCCGGACTATCGCGGCAGCACCGGCTACGGCCGCGACTACTGGCGTTTGATCGACTACGGCGGCCTCGAAGTGGAAGACGTCTTCGCTGGCAAGCAGTGGATGTTGGAAAACCACGCGAACATCGATCCGGAGCGCGTCGGGATCATGGGCTGGAGCCACGGCGGGCTGATCACGTTGATGAACATCTTCGAGCATCCCAAGGACTTTAAGGTGGCCTACGCGGGGGTCCCGGTCAGCGATCTGATCGCGCGCATGGGTTACAAGAGCCAGGGTTACCGCGATCTGTTTTCCGCTCCCTATCACATAGGGAAGACCGCTGATGAAAACGTCAATGAATACCGGAAGCGCTCTCCAGCCTGGAATGCGGAAAAACTGCAGACGCCTCTGCTGATTCACACCAACACCAACGACGAAGACGTAAACGTGCTAGAGGTGGAGCATCTGATTGGCGCGCTAAAGGCCGCGGGCAAGAGCTTCGAATATAAGATCTACCAGAGCGCGCCCGGCGGACACGCGTTCAACCGTCTTGACACGAAGCTGGCAAAGGAATCTCGCGCGGAAGTATATCGGTTTCTGGCGAAATACCTGAACCCAGCGAATCCGACCCCGTGAAACGCGTGGACTTGAGTTGTACGTAGATGGATTACGAAAACGAAGAGCAATCCCTAGAGCCAGTCGAAGGCAAGTTGAGCCCGAAGTCGAGGCGGACGTATCCCTGGGCTATGCCGGTAGTGGCGGCGCTGTTCGTCATTGTTGCCTTTCTATCCTGGTGGGGGACATGGTTTGGCCGGACGCTCTCTGACAGCCAAATGAAGGAGTATCTGCACGACACGGAAAAACCCCGGCATGCCCAACACGCCGTCGAGCAGATAGTAAAGCGCATAACCGAACATGATCCTTCGGTGAGCCGGTGGTATCCGGATGTAGCGGCGCTGGCCCAGCACCCGGCGCCGCAAGTCCGCTCTGCCGCGGCGTGGGCGATGCAGTATGATCCCGGATACGATGGATTCCATAAGGCGCTGCTCGGTATGTTGCAGGATACCGATGCGTCGGCGCGGCATCAGGCGGCGTTGTCGCTGGTGCCGTTTGGCGATGCTTCCGGCCGCGCGGAGCTCATTGAGATGCTAAAGCCTCACACGCTTAGGGCCGAGGCAAGCGGGAGGGCAACGGTTCTGGTGAAGGAAGGCGCGGCGGTCGCGGCGGGCAGCGCCATCGCGCGAATCAAGCAAAACGACGGCCAGACCATTGAGATTCGGGCCTCTGAATCCGGCCGCGTCGAGAGATCGTCCTTTCCCGAGGAGGGCGAGGTTGCCGCCGGAGGGGAACTGATTACGCTCTCTCCCGAGATCGCTCAAGTCGAAAATGTTTTTGTCGCGCTCGGCTATGTCGGCCAACCCGAGGATATACCCTACATACAACCCTACACGCGTGAGATTCCCGGTATGCCGGATCGCGTTCGCAAGCAGGCGGCGCTGGTCGCGGATGACATTCGGAATCGCTCTGGCGCCCGGTAGAGGGGCCGGCGGGAACTTACGGGTTGAGAGTATACCCGGTCCGCTTTTCCCACTCGTCGGTGGGCATCATCTCGATGGCGTCCCAGGGGCAGCCCTCAAGAAATGTTCCATCGGGCCCCTTGCTTGTGCAAAGCTTGCAGCCGATACAGAGGTTCGGGTCGACTTCGATGCGTCCGTTAGGAAAATAATCTGCGTCTGGCACCCAGAACATGCAGGCGTCGACAGGACAATACTCGACGCAGGCGGGCGAGCCCGCGCATCCGGTGCAGTTGTCCATTATCACCGCGAGTATCTTTGGCTTTTTCTTTCTCAGGTCGGGCCGACCGTGCGACATCGGCTCGAGCTTAACGAACCCCTGGACAGTCTCTACTGCCTCTAACGCTTCCGCCATGGTCTCTCCTATATGGGTATGAGTGCGGTCGCACGATGGGTGCAACACGTCAATGAGAATCTACCACAAAAAGGAGACAGGTTACAGGGGAGAGGTTTGTAGGGGGAGGGTTTATTGGGTATAAGGTTAAGCGTCGGAGAAATGATCATTTGTCATTTATCATATTTATCCTTTGTCATTTTGGCGGACGCCCGTTGAGCACGGGACAGTGGAAATGACAAATGACAAATGACCATTCTTTGGGTCGATCCGCCCGGTAACCCGTCCTCTGTAACCCGTTCTCTGTCCCCTTCATTTTGGCGTCATCTCGACGACGAGCGGCGTGGGTTTGGCGGCGATCTCGATGTCGCGAGTGTAGCTTTCGCGGCCGAGGGCCTTGGCTCGGAGGGTGTAGCGGCCTGGCGGGACCGGATGATTGAGCTCGAACCGGCCATCGCTGTTGGAACTGCCCCAGGCGAGCAGTGTGCTCTCGGTGGCTTGTGTAGCGCCGGGCGCAAGGATTCCAATGATAGCCCCAGCGATGGGCGCCCCTGTCTGTGACGCGCGCACGGCGCCGCTTACCTTTACCGCGCCCGAGGTCGTTCCGCTAGGGGGCACAACGCCAATCTTCAGCCTTCGCTCGGCCTCAGGAGCCGCAGGTTTGGGCATTGACTTAGGCTGGGGCGTTGGAATCTGCTGCGCAGGAGCCGCGGGCGGCGCAGGAGCGGCGGGAGTCGGATCCGCATTGGCTCCGTCCAGTTCCCTGAGCATATTAGCCACGAGGTGCGCGGGGCGAAGGAATCCGACCGCGCCAAACAAGCGCACGCCGCCCGACGATCCATCTTTGTTCTTCTCGACCGGCTGCACGTCGGCGACCACCTTGGTGGGGATGCCGATCAATTTGCCATCATCGCCGACGGCGGCTCCGCCGCTGTTGCCATGCAGGACGCGGGCATCGGTCTTGATCCAGTTGCGGGCCGGGTCTTTGCCCTCGACCACCCCGCGACTGACGGTGACAGTCGTCCCGCCCTTTTCAGGAAAGCCGATGACAATCAGATCGTCCAGGAGCTGGACGCCCCGCGAGTCGCCAATTTCAAGAACGGGGAGCGGCTGAGTGCGAACGCCGGCGGCGTCGGGCTCGATGCGCAGAAGCGCCAGATCGTACTCCTTGCTGGTTAGCGCCGCCCGCAAGCGATAGCGCCCGTTCGCGCCGGGAGATTGAGGATTGTCCGACGGGAGGTTCAAAACCAGTTCGTCGTAGGGTTGGTTTGTTCTTTCATCCGTGATGACGTGCAGATTGGTGGCTATGACTCCGTCGGCGCGCACGACCACGGCCGAACCGCGGGGGCGCAGCGCTTGCGGATCCCCGTCGTTGCGAACCAGGATGAGCCCGACCGCGGCGATCGCTTGCCGCACGCGCGCCGTAGCGCCCGGCGCGAGCGCTCCAAGCCCAAGGCCGGGATCTTTGTTCGGGGCCTGGGCAGCATGGGCGTATTCGCGATACGGCAAGGCAACAGCAAGTAGACAGGCTGCAATCACTATCACGGCGATTTGGCGTCTCATTCGCTGAACCTTCCCGTATACAATCACGCAGGCACCACCCGCCTAAAGGCGGTGCTACGAACTTGGTTAGTTGTGCTTCAGGCGAATCTCGAACGGCGCTGCCTCGCCGGCCTTAAGCTTCCCACCGTGGCCGTTGTCGTCCGGAATGGCAACGACTGATCCCTGCGGGTCCTTGTCTTTGCCGGCAGCGAGAATGATGTCGCGTGAACGCACCTTTGATGTTCCACCCGCGGGCAAGACCGTGGTCATCTTGGCGCCGACAATCCCGCCTTCCAGTTCGGCGGCCGCGCTCTTTGCCGAGTCCGCCAGCTTGCCCTCGGAGTCCTTAAGGGCGGAGTCCAGGTACGGGATGCGGTCGTGCGCCATGATCACTTGCAGCACCTCCGTGCCCTTCTCGGCGTCGAACTGCATCACCTCTTTGCCGCCCGGCAGGTCATAACGCTGTCCGGGCTTGACGGCGTTATCAGTCTGATCGGCGGTGGGGAAGAGTATCTGTTTGCTGCCGCTGGGCGACACGTTGATTATATAGATGTAGCCCGCGAAGTTGCTTTCGAACTGGATCTTGATCTGGTCGCCCTGTTTGAACTCCTGATCAGGGCTGACAGGCACTAGCTCGCTGCCTTCGGTTTTCAGAACCACGATGGTCATGGCGTCCGAACGTTTGCTAATGAACAGGCCGCGGGCCCTTTGCTCGTCTTTCTTGCTGTCGGCCAAGCCTGGGACCGCGATTGCGCCGGTGATGACGAGGGCCGCGGCCAGGAATCGAGTAATCGTTTTCATGGTTTGCTCCTTTGCTGTTGAATTACTCACCGTGCTTGAGCTCGACGGTTGCGATGAGTTCTTCGTTGTCTTTGGGATTTGTGTTTTGCACCCGCGTCGCGAACCGAACCGGGGCCCGGTTGGGAAGGGCGAGTTCCCCGGTGAACTGCTCAACCTTCTTGCCTGAACTGGCTATGAGTTCTTCGACGACTTCGCGTTTGACCCTGCCGCCGGCCTTGATGACCTGATTGGGTAGGGTGGTGATCTTTTCGCGGCTGAAGATGATCAGTAATTTCTCCGTGCCCGCCGGCGGCTTCATGGTCCACCAACAATCTTTGGGGTCTTCAAAACCCGGGCAATACGCCGGAACTATGTAGTCCTCGTTGGCCTTGACGCGATTCTGGCCGCCGTTGACTTGCGGATCAGGGAAGAGAATTAGCGCGTCGTTCGTAGGAGGCTGGCTGATCACATAAAGGAAGCCCGGCTGGTTCGTCGTGATCGCGAGCCTGAGTTGATCCTCGTTTTGAAACGTCGCGCTTGGGTCGGCATCGACCTTGGTGTTTCCGTCGCCGCGCTCGATGAGATGCCATTGCAGAGTGAGCAAGGGGGCGCGTTGTTTCGGCGGCAGATGGCGGACCGGCTGGCGATTGGGCTTTTGCACGCGGTCGATGGTGGCGACGGGGTACCACAAGGGCTCTTTTCCGCCGCCCGCCTGAGTCGAACCCGCGAGCATTGTCGCCGCGCTCAGGGCGCCTATCGAGATGAATAAAAATGTTCTCAACGATCTAAGGTGCATGAGGTCGTTCTCCGGCGTTTGGCTAGCGTGAGCGCCGCGCGAGTTGCTCGATAGCGGGATCGTCGGCCGAGACGGCGCAACGGATGCCAACGGGCGCCTGCATTTTTGGATCAAACACTAAAGGCAGATGCTGCCTGCTGGCGGCGCGGGATCCATCGATGCTCCAGCGAACCACGAAAGCGCCGCCCTTCGCGACGCGGTCCTTCCCATAGTCGGATTCCGTTTTCGGATTGCCAGGGTAAGCCGCGTACACATCGTTCACCCACTCGAGAGCGTTGCCACCCATTCCGCACACTCCGTAGGCGCTGCGGTCTTGATCCGTTGCCTCTACTGCCACCGGATGTCCTGAGCCGATGTTAGCAGGCGTTGGGGCAGAGTTGTCTCCCCAGGGCCATTGCCGCTTCTTTTGTGCGGCGGCGTCCCACGAGGCTGCCTTTTCCCATTCTGCTTCACTCGGCAGGCGCTTTTTCGTCCACTTGGCGTAGGCTAGGGCGTCATTCCAAGTTACGCCCACAACCGGAGAGGTCGGGTTGTTTGTAAAGTAATTCCGATCCCAACTCGGGGCCGCAGGGGGATTATGATGGGTCGCCGAGCAAAACTGTTGGTACTGAGCGTTTGTGACCTCGTACTTATCGATATAATACGCGGGCAGCGTCACCTTGTGCTCGGGCTTCTCGTCGTCCTCGTGGTGATCGTCTCCCATAACAAACTCACCCGCGGGCACTAAGACCATCTCCCCCGTAAACGTGATCAGCGGCGCAAACGAGCCGGCTGCCGGGAGTAGCGCGGCTTCTACGGTCTTCTCCTCGCCCTTGCTGCCGGTAACCGTCGCGACGAAGTCAGAAAGGCCATCGTGAGTTATGCGTACGCTGTAATCGCCGGGTTTCAAACCTTGCACCTTTAGCGCTCCATCGGCTGCGACGACCGCGTCTCGGCGAGTGTTATTGAGAAACACCACGCTCCCGGCCGGCGCGCCGCGCACGATCAGGTTGAACGAAGGGCCGCCTCCGGACGCCAGGACCAAATAAAGAACGACGGCCACTACGGCCGCCGCTGCGACTCCGCCGAACGCCCAGATTTTGCGCGAGGCGCCTGGCTCTTGGGAAGAAACCAGCGCGCCATCCGCTACAATGGATGCTCCCCCTGGCAGCGGGGGTTGCATATCGTACGATATTTGTTGTCCCGGAATCGCGCGCGCCCCGGCTGTGTCGCGGTCTTCGATCGTAACTGCGACAGGTCCTTTCCCGCCGCCGCCACCTTTTTGGACCCCTTGTCCAGTCGGAGCCGGTTGCCCTGTGTCCCCGCTGGTGGCGACCGTCTGAATCGAAAGGGTCGAGCCTGGCTCTGACGGCAGGGCCGCGTTCGTATCAACACGGGTCTGGTAGCGCGCCCATTCCATTGTCCCGGAGGCCGTGTTGTCGACGTTGAGAACGTTAGTGACCTTGGGGCTCAGAGGCTGCGTTCCGCCGCCGGCGCTCACGCAGGACTGGAGTGCATCTGAAAATGCTTCTGCCGTGGGGTAGCGATCGTCGCGATCGCGCGCCAGGCCTCCCATAACCACTTTGCTCAGAGTCTCGTCAACGGCGGGCGCAACCGCG